>QWCK01000029.1_pt1 | contig 226104 bp, 148 predicted proteins | sample 1972571 | NCBI WGS metagenome assembly QWCK01 (sample SAMN09866710, study PRJNA288562) | Human gut metagenome isolate term2_stool, whole genome shotgun sequencing... | isolation source: gut | host: Homo sapiens | place: USA: California
CTGACTTTGATGGTAAGTTCACACTTCAAAATGTTCCTGATAATGGAACTATCCAAGTAAGTTTCGTGGGATACAAGACCGTAGATATCCAGGTGAAAGGACAATCTACCGTTAAGGTAATCTTGGAGGAGGATACTGAAACACTGGATGAGGTTGTGGTAGTAGGTTATGGTGTTGTTAAAAAGAGTGATGTTACAGGAGCGTTGACAAAAGTTTCAGAGAAGCAAATAAAAGAGCGTCCAGTGCAAAATGCTTTGCAGGCTATGCAAGGTAAAGCTCCTGGTGTGGATATTACAACAAATAGCCGACCAGGTGAATTGGGAGATGTTCGAATTCGTGGTAATCGTTCTATTACTGCTGATAATGATCCGTTATATGTTATTGATGGAATACCTATGGTTGCCGGTTCTATTGCTGATATAAATCCGAATGATGTTGAGTCGATGGAAATTTTAAAAGATGCTTCAGCTACCGCCATCTATGGTTCACGTGGAGCGAATGGTGTTGTTTTGATAACAACTAAAAAAGGTAAAGTTGGTAAGGTTAGTATTAATTATGATGGAACGGTAACTTTTTCTAAAATCCATTCGATGACAGATTGGATGGATTCTGGCGAATTAATCGATTGGAAACGTCAAGCTTATATTAATACAGGAGCATATTCAGGTACATATGGTAATGCTCCTGATCCTAATATTGATGGTGATTTATTGTTTTCTGACAATGGTGGAGGTGTATCTAATTATCCGTATTTGAATCAATATTTTCAGAAAGCATGGGAATATAATGCGGATGGTTCATATAAGATGCGTCCGGCTACAGATTATGAAAAAGAGGTTTTAGGATATGCTGATCAAGTACCTGTATATAATTCTGCAAATATTCCAACTACACCTTGGACTGATTATGTGACACGTACTGCGATTACTCATAATCATCAGATTTCGTTGTCAGCTGGTTCTGAAAAATCTAATTTGTACATTTCATTGGCTTATTTGGATCAAGAGTCTCCGATGAAAGATCAAGATTTTAAGCGTTATACGGCAAATATTAATGGTGAAATTCAAGCTACAAATTTTTTAAAGGTAGGTATGGGTATGAATGCCAGTCATTCTATTAAGAATTATGGTATTATTAATAATACTTCTAATTCAACCTACAAAGATTCTTATGGCTATGCTGTGGCTAAAATGCCATTCGCTCCTGCTTATGATGAGGAGGGCAAACCATTGAATGTAGATGGAGGTCCGTCACAGTATAATCCGATGTTGGATGTATATCAGGCAACGAATGAAACTCGTTATTATAGTGTTATGTTTAATTCTTATGGAGAAATTGATTTTGGTAAAATCTGGTCGCCAGTTGAAGGGTTAAAATGGCGCACAAATTTAGGTACTCAGTATCGCAACTCACGTTATGGAAGCTATTATGGAAATGATTTTTCTAATCCTTTGAAGCATTCTGCTTATGCTGCTAATACAGCCTTTAATCAGCAAGGTCAAAATTTGTCGTGGACATTAGAAAATCTAATTTATTACAATAAAATATTCAAGAATATCCATTCTGTGGGATTAACATTGATGCAGTCTGCTGAGTATTCTCGTGCTGAGGGATTGGAAGTACGTGCATATAATTGTACATTTCCTACGGCATTATGGTATAGTGTGGGTAATTCCGATTTGACAATGGATAGCCCAGGATCTTCATTTAGCGAACAAAAGCGTGCTTCTTATATGGCTCGTATGAATTATGGATTGATGGATAAATATTTGTTGACTGTTACTGGTCGATGGGATGGTGCATCTATGTTGGCTGTTGGTAATAAATGGGATTTTTTCCCTTCTGCTGCATTGGCATGGAAGATGAATGAGGAAAACTTTATGAAAGACGTTAAATGGATCAATCAATTGAAGGTTCGTGTTGGATACGGTGTGACAGGTAATGCATCTATAAAACCGTATCAGACTTCTGGAACAATGACAGCAAGTGGTGCCGGTAAGTTTTTTGGGGTAGGTAATATTACTCAAGTTACTATTGGTGCTAAAGCTTCTGTATTACCTAATTTGGATTTAGGTTGGGAAAAGACAGCGTCTACCAATATTGGTGTTGATTTTGGCTTTCTTAACAACCGTATAAGCGGTAGTGTGGAATATTATGTGGCTAAAACTTCGGATTTGCTGCTTGCTAAATCATTACCTTTGATGACTGGTTATACAAGTATTACTACTAATATTGGTAAAACACAGAACAAAGGACTTGAAATAACATTGTCTACAACTAATATTCAAACAAAAGATTTTACATGGAAGACTGATTTTACATTCTCTACTAATAAAGAAGAAATTGTGGAATTGGCAGGAGGAAAGGTTGATGATACAGCAAATAAATGGTTTATAGGTAAACCTAAAGATGAAATTTGGACTTTGAAATATGATCGTTTATGGCAGAATACTCCTGAAGATTTAAGAACTTTGGAATTATATGAGAAAATATCGAAGACTGTAATGCAGCCTGGAATGGCGAAAGTTGTAGACCAACCATTAATAGAAGTTCCCGAGGGTACGGAAGGAGCAAAAACTGTAACATTGAATTCTGGCGAAAGAGTGACTTATATGGATAATGGTTTTGGTACTATCAATACAGAAGATAATAAATTTCTTGGGTCATTCCAACCTAAATGGATTGGTGGCTTTACTACTACATTTATCTATAAAAACTGGCAGTTGAATTCATTTGTTTATGCTCGTATGGGCAATATGTATTATGGATTGTTACAAACTTATGGTCGTCGTGTAGAAAAGGACGTATGGAGTACTGAAAATCCGAATGGAAAGTTTCCACAACCTCGTTCTGGTGGTGTAACTACTACAGATTATAGTGCTTATATGAACTATACTAAAGGTAATATGGTAGCAATACGTAATATTGCTTTATCATATACGTTCCCTGAAAAGTGGTTGAAGAAACTTGGGGCTGCTAGTTGTCAAATTTATGGTCAAGTATTGAATCCATTTATATTTGGAGGAGAATTAGTGAAATCGGGTATAAACCCAGATGATACAACAGGATGGAGTGAAAAAACAAATGACACTAATTTTATTGGTGGTCAAACAAACAATACCATATTGACTCGTAGTTATGTTATCGGATTAAGACTTGGATTTTGATAAACCATTAAAAGATATTGAATATGAAACTAAAAAAATATATGTTGATTTCCATGGTTGCTGTTACTTTAGCATCTTGTGGAGATGATTTTTTGGAAGAAAAAATGGTAGCAACCATTACGCAAGATTATTTTGAAACAGAAACGGGGGTAGAGCAGTTAATTGTTAGCACTTATGATGCGTTACGAGTGACTAAACAGTACCAACAAGGACCTTTTGCTTTTTTTACGGGTGTTGATAATATGATGGCTAAATCTGCCAATTATGCTATTTATTCAGGATCAGTTTGGACTTCTACTGGTAATGAAGCAACGTATGTTGATGGATTATGTGGTGAGTATACTAGTAATCAATTGTTGGGTTTTTATCCTTGTATTAATAATTGTAATCGTGCAATTCTTTCTATTCGTGAGGGGAAAGTTGATGGTAAATTTGCTTCTGATCAAGCTTATGCAGAACAACGAATGGCTGAAGCAATGTTTAATCGTTCCTATTGTATTTATTTGATGAATACGTTATTGGGAGATGTTTATGTTCCAAGGGGGTATACTACTGCTTTACCTGAAAATTATGCATACAATCGGGAAACTTCGGAAAGTCTTTATAAATTGATGATTGGAGATTTGCGTTATGCTTTTGAAAAATTGCCGAAAGCTTCCGAACAATCAGGGGCTGATTACGGACGTGCTACAAAAGGAGCCGCCGCTCATTTTTTGGCAAAGCTTTATTTGCAACGTGCACAAGGGGCTGATTATGGAACAGCAGAATACGGACGTAAGGCGGATGGAAGTATTGATAATTCTAATGAGAAGTCATATTTGGGTATGCTATACAAAGGAAAAGGCACTGCTGACTTAGATTCTTGTATTTATTATGCTAATTATGTGATTGATCAAGATGGACACTATTCATTGGAATCGGATTACGGAAAATTGTTTAGCCATCCTTTGGATGATTATTCAAATGAGGAGAGTCGTGAGATAATTTTAGCTTGTGTATATGGTATGCCTGCTAATAGTGGTACAAATGGACGTTATGGGAATCGTTTGCCTTATTTTTTAACTCCCAATTATACAAGTGCCTCGTGGGGAATTCCTAATTTTACTTGGGAATATCCAGGTAAAGGTAATGGGCATTCTGTTTCGCCTACTGATTTTGGCTACGATGTTTTTACTAACAAACAAGCTGATTCTCGTTTTCAAAAATCATTTTATTTGGAATATCATACATCATTAAGGGGTGGTTCTAATACATCGACTCCGGCAGCAGATGTTCCTTATTACGCTTATGATAGTGAAGATAATGCTACATATACCTGGACATCAGATATGGCTGATTTTTTTAATTCTAATATATTGCCTAATTATAATCGTGATTCGTGGGGTGGTCGTCGAGCTGTCGCAGGAGAGCATAAGATGGGGGCAGGTGATATGGCGTTTGCTTATTTGGAAAATACAAAGGAAACAGCTATTGATATTAAAGAAGCGTTAGCACAACCTTTTGTATTATTGGCACGTTGGATTAAAGATGGAAATAAATATTATTATCGTGCTCCAATAAAGTCGGATGGCAGTTCGTATGCTTATAATAATGCAACATATGTAGGGTTGGATAAAGTTTCGGGAACAGGAGGGCCGACTACTGCTAAATACACTGATCCTAATAGAAATTCTTATGATTCATACTATTCATCGCGCGACATTCCTTTGTTCCGGTTAGCTGAAACATTCTTAATACGTGCAGAGGCTTATGGACGTAAAGGTAATTTCTCGGCTGCTGTCTTGGATATCAATAAAGTACGTGCACGTGCTGCATTTAAAGCTGGTGAAACTCGAAATGAAGTGTTGGCTCGTTTGTATCCGGGTAGTGAGAATTTGGCTAAAACAGAGAGAGAATGGCCTTATATTGTAAATACAGATATGACTTCTTCCATGTTGGTTGATGAAAGTTATTGGACAGGTGGGGTAAATGCTGATGCTGAGAATTATCCTGTTACTGCTACCTCTATATTAGATCGTTTTGTCAATTTTATATTGAATGAAGTTGCACGTGAAGCGAATACAGAATTTATTTATTATGAATGGTTGCATCATTCTGGTTGGCAGGCTGATCGTATAATGTATCATGATCAGGTAGGTTCACCATTAACTGGGCTTTGGGATAGTGCTGATAATTTGGTGAATGGGACAGGACCTACAGGTAATGGTTTGGGAGCATTTAAACCTGCTTATACATTAAAACCATTTAGACAGTCATTGCTTGATTTATTGACTGACGAAAATGGGGCTTTACTGGATGCCTCTGCTAAAAAAGCTTATCAAAATTATGGTTATTAATTAGTTGAATCTAACCATAGCAAAATTGCCTGTCATTACTATTAATGATGGGCAATTTTTAAAACATTTACAATGATTTCGTGAATCTTTTTAAGATCATAAGATTTGGGAAGTGATTGTAGATGTTTTGTTTTGAGATAACGTATTAAATGTGTGAAGGTACTGATTATACAAAAATACATGTATAATGGATAAAATTCTATTGGATGCCATGCGATTGATTCTTATCTTTGTGTGGTAAATAGTATATTGGAAAAATGATAAAAATAATAATTTTTTTACTGTTATATGTGCCCCTAGAGAGCATAGCAGCTGATGATGAAGAGGTAAAAGTGAGTATTGCCCAATATAGGGGAGGAAGAGATGCTGCAATCAGTTATACTTTTGATGATGGTTTGTTGGAACAATATACATTGGTTTTTCCGGAATTGGAGAAAAGGAATATAAAGGCTACATTCGCTGTGAATGGAGGTTGGATGGGGTGTATTAGTGCAAAGAAAGTATGTATGTCTTGGGAACAAGCAAGGGAAATGGCACAAGCAGGACATGAGATAACAAATCATGGGTGGATGCATAAGAATCTGACGAAATTGGTAGGGGAAGAAAGGCGTTTTGAAATACAACATAATGATACGGTTATTTTTGAGCAAACAGGTATATTTCCGCGTACTTATTTTTATCCGGGAAACCGGAAAAATGAGGAGGCCATAGCTTGTGCATCGGTTGACAGAGTAGGTACTCGTATCCGACAAATAGATATAGGTTCACGCCGTAATGCCCGGTGGCTAACGCAGTGGACGGATAGTTTGATAGCAAATAGATTGTGGGGTGTCGGTATGACACATGGTATAGTAACGGGATATGATGCTTTTCCTGATCCTCAAGTGTTTTGGAATCACTTGGATGAAGTGAACTGCCGAAGAGACAGATTGTGGGTTACGACATTTCGTGAGGTAGCGGCGTACATGGCTGAACGGGAGAATTTGGTACTGGATATAAAGAGGACATCAGGAAAAATTACAGTGACTTTTCATTTTACAATGGACAAGGAATTGTTTGACATGCCGTTGACTTTGCTTTTGGAAGATTTGCCCGATCAGTGTGCTGTTACTGTTCTGCAGGATGGTAGAAATTTGCCTGTGAACTTGTGTCGTAGAGGAATGGTTGTGGACTTCAGTCCGTGGGGAGGACCAGTAGAGATCTCTTATGCTTCTTCAATAACTAAAATCAGATAAAGTGAACAATTAACCATATAAATGGATAAAATTCTATTTGATATAACTTCTCTCGTGCATAAATTTGTCGTATCAGATAAAAAATAAAATGCTATGAGAAAGACATTTTTAGCTATTACATTATTTTTAGCTTTTAGTAAAGCCGCATTGGCTCAGTTTGGAAACTGCACTGCATCGGAAATGCGGACTTATGTAGATAGTGCGACCGGCAATACTATCACTATGTTGACCGATACGATGAAGAATGACCGTTTTCTTTATCAGACAGATCCCATGTGGACAGCTGATGGCAAATATTTATTGTTCAGGTCTTCCAGCCGTGGAAATGACAAAGAGGTAGAAAGTACGCTTCCTAACGGAGAAAAACGTAAATGGACTCCTACACAAATTTATTTTATTGAAATGGCCACCGGTAAGATTATTCAAGCTACGGAAGGACCGAACTTGGGCAGTGCTTTTTTGGCTAATAAAACGAATCGTATGTTTGTCAGCCGGAAAGAAAAAGAAAACTGGAACATGTATGTGATGGATTTGGATAAATTCTTTGCTGATGTAAAACAAGGAAAAGTAGGTAAACCATCCGCTTATGAAACTTTCATAGGCACTTTTCCCACTGAGATGGGACGTCCGGGAGGATATGCTGTGGATTGCAATGATGATTATGCCTACATAACTGTTGAGCGTGAGGGTACGGAAGAGGAAAAGGAACGTATGATGAAAAACGCTTTCTTGCCTGAAAGTAACCAGCCGGTAAAGATAAAGCCAACTCTTTGCGGAATTCGTAAAATGAATCTCAGTACAGGAGAAGTAACTAAGGTTATTGATACGGAATTTAAAACAGGACATATACAAGCTAGCCGTTTTACTCCGGGTGAAATCGTTTTTTGTAATGAAACCGGTGGCGATGCCCATCAGCGTATGTGGTTTTGCACGGCAGATGGAACGGTCTTTAAACCTTTATATAAAGAAACTCCGCTAGATTGGGTGACTCATGAAACTTTTGCAACCAAAGATTTTGTATATTTCAATGTCTTAGGATTTCAGCCGCGCCTTCGCAAACAGGCAAGTGGTATTGTGCGTATTAATTTGCGTACGGATGATGTAGAGTTGATAGGGCAGGTAGAATTAGAAAAAGACCGCCAAGCGATTGATGGCCAATTGGTAGGAAGAGGTTTCTGGCATTGTAATGCTAGCCGTGATAATAAATGGGCTGCCGGAGATACTTTTGGAGGTAATGTATGGCTGATTAATGTGCAAACCGGAGAACGTCATTGGTTGGTTTCGGATACCAAGATGAAACCGGATCATGCACATCCCAGCTTTAGTCCGGATGGTACGAAAGTTCTTTTCCAATCCGGACATTTTACAAATGGAAAAAGATTAAATTTAATGATGGTGGATATTTCATCTTTTAAATAAAGTAAGGTTGGATATGAAAAAAACATGTAAAATATTGTTTTCCGCAGCCTTGTTGTCTTCAGGGAGCATGATGGCCCAGACTACAACGGCAGAGAAATCGCCCAATGTTATTTATATTATGGCGGATGATTTGGGCATAGGTGATTTGGGATGCTATGGTCAGCGTCAGATTAAGACACCGAATATTGATGGGATAGCTCAAAACGGGATGAAGTTTATGCAGCATTATTCCGGTTCTACGGTCAGTGCTCCGTCTCGTTGTGCTCTGATTACAGGAAAGCACATGGGACATGCTGCAATCAGAGGAAATGCAAAAGTGGCAGGTTCGGATGGATTGTTATATGAAACTCCGCTGCCTGCCGGTGAAGTTACTGTAGCCGATATTTTTAAAACAAAGAATTATGTTACCGGATGTGTAGGCAAATGGGGAATGGGAGGACCGGGTACGGAAGGTATGCCCGGCAAACATGGTTTTGATTATTTCTACGGTTATCTGGGGCAACGTTTTGCTCATAGTTATTACCCTGAGTTCTTGCATGAGAATGAGCAGAAGATTATGCTGGATGGGAAATATTATTCGCATGACTTGATGTTGGAAAAGGCTTTGAATTTTATTGATGAAAATGCGCAGAAACCTTTCTTTCTTTATTTTTCACCAACCATACCTCATGCAGATCTTGATATAATGGGAGAGGTAATGACGGAATATGAGGGGGAATTTTGTGAAACTCCTTTTGGAGGAAGCAAAGACGGTTATAAATCGCAGCAAACTCCGCGTGCGGCATATGCGGCGATGGTTACTTATTTGGATAAAAGTGTGGGTTTGATTATTAAAGAATTAAAAGAGAAAGGTTTGTATGATCATACGATAATTGTTTTTACTTCCGATAATGGAGTCCATTCGGAGGGAGGGCACGATCCATCTTATTTTGACAGTAATGGTCCGTTCAGAGGTCAGAAAAGAGATTTATATGAAGGAGGTATCCGTACTCCGTTCGTCATTCAATGGCCGGGAGTTATTCCACAAGGGGTAGTTACTAATCATATTTCTGCATTTTGGGATTTTTTGCCTACTATAGGTGAATTGGTGCAGGCGGATATTCCTCAAAATATTGATGGTATATCTTATTTGCCTACTCTTACGGGAAAAGGTATTCAGAAGGAGCATGATTGTATTTATTATGAGTTCTTTGAATTTGGAGGAAAGCAATCTATTATGACACCTGATGGTTGGAAGTTGGTAAGACTGGAAGTTAGTGATCCGTCTAAAACTTATGAAGAATTGTATAACATTTATACAGATCCGGCAGAAACTGCTAATGTGATAAAGCAATATCCTGATGTGGCAAGGAAATTAAAGAATATGATAGGTGGTCAACGTGTTGAAAATGCCCGTTTCCATTTTTAAACAAGTAAGATTTATGAAGCAATCCTTATTTTTAAAGAAATGCAGTAAGTTCTGTTATGTACTTTTTGCAGTTTGTGGCTGTTTGGCTTGTACACAGAATCAGAAGATTGAATGGCCGCAGGTAACTAATGAGACTAAGCCTTGGACACGATGGTGGTGGGAAGGCAATGCGGTCAGACCTGCTGATTTGGATACGGTTATGCGTAAGTATCAGGAGGCAAATTTAGGTGGACTGGAGATCACTCCTATTTATGGAATACATGGTTATGAGGACCGCTTTAAAGATTTTCTTTCTCCGGAATGGGTTGATTTGTTTCTGTATACTTTGCAGGAAGCAAAGCAGTTGGGGTTAGGTATTGATCTGGCTAATGCTTCGGGATGGCCGTTTGGAGGACCTTGGGTCACTCCCGAAGATGCGTGCAAGACGGTGGCTTATAAAACTTATCAATTGAAAGAAGGTGAACAATTGGGTGAACCTGTCCGGTATAAAGAAGAAGGCTTTGTCAGATTGGCAGGGCATACTCCGGTAAGACTGGCGGATTTGAAAGAACCTGTCAGTGCGAATGCTGATTTACAGACATTGGCATTGGATCAAGTACGATATAAAAAGGAACTGCCTTTGATTATAGTGACCGCTAATAGTGATAAAGGTGAATGTCTCGACTTGACTTCAAAAATAAAGCAGGATGGTACATTGGACTGGACGGCTCCTCAAGGTGACTGGACTATTTGTGCTCTGTTCCAAGGTCATCATGGGAAAATGGTAGAACGTGCAGGGCCTGGTGGTGAAGGTGATGTGATAGATCATTTTTCAGCTTCGGCCATTGATCATTATCTCAGTAAATTCGATGAGGCTTTTAAAGGAAAGGATATCAGTTATCTGAGGTATTATTTTAATGACTCTTATGAAGTGGACGATGCAAGAGGCGAGTCGAATTGGACTCCTGCTTTTTTTGAAGAATTTCAGAAGTATAGAGGATATGACTTGCGTCAGCACTTACCTGCATTGTTAGGTATTGACACACCAGATAAAAATGCAAGAGTGTTATATGATTATAGACAAACCATAAACGATTTATTGATAAATCATTATTCTATTCGTTGGCAACATTGGGCGGCAAAACAAGGAAAGGGTATAAGGAATCAGGCTCATGGCTCTCCTGCCAATATTCTGGATTTGTATGCAGTAAGTGATGTGCCCGAAATAGAGGGGCGTGATTTAGTCAGTATAAAAGCAGCTCCGTCTGTAGCTCATACAGAAGGAAAGAAACTCTCATCTTCAGAAAGTGCGACTTGGTTGAATGAACATTTTCAATCGAATCTGGGAGATGTAAAGAAAGCGCTTGATCTTTTCTTTTTGGGGGGTGTGAATCATATTTTTTATCATGGTACTTGTTTTAGTCCACAGGATGCTCCTTGGCCGGGATGGTTATTTTATGCGGCAGTCCATTTTCATCCGAATAATCCGTTTTGGGAGGATTTTAAATATTTGAATCAGTATGTTACTCGCGTGCAGTCATTTTTACAGGATGGCACTCCTGACAATGATGTTCTTTTATACTATAACATAGCCGATGTGATGTCTGAGCAAGGGAACAGAAGCCTTCAACACTTTAGCGGATTGGATCGTAATATGTTGGAATCTTCGGTCAGAGAAAGTGCGGTAACTTTAACAGAGAATGGTTATGCATGGGATATGATTTCTGACAAGCAACTTCTTAAAACTAATATTGAGAAAGAAATGATTGTAACGCCTGGTGCCGCATATAAAACCGTTCTTGTTTCGGCGGCGCAATATATTCCTTATGAAACAATGGAAAAACTGATGGCTTTGGCTGATGAAGGTGCTACCGTTGTGTTTTATAAGGGAATTCCTCAAGATATGGCCGGAATGATTCTTTCGGAAGAAAAACAGGCTCATTTTAAAGAAATGCTGGATGCTTTGGACTTTCATGCTGAAGGTGCTGTTAAATGTGCTCGTGTAGGTAAGGGGAAGGTTTGTTTGTCAGATGATATTAATGCTCTGATGAATGAGGCGAATGTGGGTGCTGAGAAAATGTATCAGGCAGGTCTGCAATGTATCCGAAGAAATAGTGCGACGGGAAAATATTACTTTATAGAAAATAGTAGCGACTGTAAAATAGAGGATTGGATTCCACTTCGTACAGAAGCTCGGAGTGCGGCGATTTTTAATCCAATGACTGGTGTTAGTGGTTTGGCTGCTATGAAACGCAATGACGGGCAAACAGATGTTTACCTGGAATTGAATCCGGGTGAAACTGTCATTGTATCAACTTCCGGTCAGCATTTTACAGGAGATGCCTATGCTTATTATCAAAATGCAGGTGAGCCAAATCCAGTTTCCGGCAGTTGGACTGTTTCTTTTGTTCAAGGAGGTCCTCAACTTCCTGCTTCTATAACGGTTGACAGTTTGGGCTCATGGACTGATTTTGTAGGGGATGAATATAAAGCTTTTTCTGGAACAGCCGTTTATACGACTACTATAAATAAGGTGCCTGTAGCAGATGTGATCAAATTGAACCTTGGAACTGTGGCAGAAAATGCATCTGTCTATTTGAATGGAGAATATATAGGTACAGTGATTGACTCTCCTTATCAATTGTATATCCCTGCTGAAAAATTCAAAGGACAGGATGAGTTAGTTGTCAGAGTAGCCAACTCTATGGCGAATCGAATTGCTTATATGGATAAGAAGGGAGTGGACTGGAAGATTTTCTATAATGTAAATATGTCTGCAAGGAAAAAGGAAAATGTGAAGAATGGTATCTTTGATGCTTCTGATTGGGAACCAAAATCTTCAGGGCTATTGGGACCTGTAACGTTGACTCCGGCTATGGTGAAGCAATGAATTATATAGTCCTGATGTTGCAACCTATAGAATAAATGTTTCAGGGTATTTGTGTAATATATTGAGTATTAATGTGATATGTAAATATGTGCAACATGAATACCCTGAAATTTCGTTTTGAACGAATTTCTATATAAATGTATCTTATTCTATGGTAAGAGAGGGAACTTTATGCTAGTTTTGTAACAAACAATTTGAGATAGCTATGAGAAACAAAATTCTTTTATTTTTATTGGCTTTTATAGGAATAAGTCAGATTGCGGCAGCATCAGCTGTTCGTGATAAATACAATTTTAATTCTGAATGGTTACTTTATGTTGGTGATATACCGGAAGCCAAAGAAGTACGTTTTCAGGATACGGATTGGAAGAAAGTAACATTACCACGTCCTTTTAATGAAGATGAAGCTTTTCGTTTAAGTATAGAACAACTGACGGATACAATCATGTGGTATCGTAAGCATTTCCGTCTGCCTGCCGATAGCAAAAACAAAAAAGTCTTTGTTGAATTTGAAGGGGTCCGTCAAGGAGCTGATTTTTATATCAATGGTGAATATATCGGCTTGCATGAAAATGGTGCGATGGCTGTAGGTTTCGATTTGACTCCTTATATTAAATATGGACAAGAGAATGTAATGGCAGTCCGCATTGATAATAACTGGAATTATAAGGAACGTGCCACTGATACTAAGTATCAATGGAGTGACCGCAATTTTAATGCCAATTATGGAGGGATTCCTAAGAATGTGTGGCTTCATGTTACTGATAAACTTTATCAGACACTTCCCTTGTATAGTAATTTAAAAACGACCGGTGTCTATATCTATGCGGAGGATATTCGTGTAAAATCTCGTAAAGCCGTAGTTCACGCCGAATCCGAAATAAAAAATGAATATAATCGGGATAAGAAAGTCGCTTATAAGGTTGAAGTGTGTGATCGTGACGGGAAAAGCATAAAAAGTTTTGAGGGTACTCAGACGGTAGTAAAACCGGGTGAAACTGCGACTTTGGAAGCTTCAGCAGAAATAGACGGACTTCATTTCTGGAGTTGGGGATACGGATATTTGTACACAGTAAAAACCAGTTTATGGGTGGATGGCAGAAAAGTAGATGAAGTGGCTACCCGTACCGGTTTCCGTAAAACTCGTTTCGGCAAAGGAATGATTTGGTTGAATGACCGGGTGATTCAGATGAAAGGTTTTGCACAGCGTACCAGTAATGAATGGCCGGGAGTCGGTATGAGTGTTCCTGCATGGCTGAGTGATTATAGCAACGGTTTGATGGTGGAAGATAATGCCAATTTGGTTCGTTGGATGCATATCACCCCTTGGAAGCAGGATATTGAATCGTGTGACCGTGTCGGATTGATTCAGGCGATGCAGGCCGGTGATGCAGAAAAGGACCGTGAAGGCCGTCAATGGGAACAACGTACAGAATTGATGCGTGATGCCATTATTTACAACCGTAATAATCCGAGTATTTTATTTTATGAATGTGGAAACGAATCAATCAGTCGTGAACACATGATAGAAATGAAAGCGATTCGTGATAAGTATGACCCTCATGGAGGCCGTGCCATCGGTTCTCGTGAAATGCTTGATATTCGTGAAGCCGAATATGGTGGCGAGATGCTTTATATCAATAAAAGCAAACATCATCCGATGTGGGCCATGGAATACTGCCGTGATGAAGGTCTGCGCAAATATTGGGATGAATATTCTTATCCATATCATAAAAATGGGGAAGGAAATAATTCATTTCGTTCTGCAATGACTAATAAGGTCCAGAAAAAGGTGGATGCCCGTGCTTATAATCACAATCAGGATTCCTTTACTATTGAAAATGTAATTCGTTGGTTTGATTATTGGCGTGAACGCCCGGGTACAGGTGACCGTGTCAGCTCGGGAGGTGTGAAAATCATCTTCTCGGATACGAATACACATTATCGTGGTGTGGAGAATTATCGTCGTAGTGGTGTGACAGATGCCATGCGTATCCCTAAAGATCCTTTCTATGCACATCAGGTGATGTGGGACGGATGGGTGGATATAGAGAATCCCCGTATTCATATCGTTGGTCATTGGAACTATAAAGAAGATGTGGTGAAACCTGTTTATGTGGTATCCAGTGCTGAAAAAGTGGAATTGTTCCTGAATGGTAAATCTTTAGGAAACGGTCAAAGAGATTATCATTTCTTGTATACTTTCAAAGATGTGGCATTTGTTCCGGGCAAGTTGGAAGCTGTAGGGTATGATAAGAATGGAAAAGAATGTTGTCGCGCTGAATTGCAGACTGCCGGCAAGCCGGAACAGATTAAACTCAGTGTGATTCAAAGTCCTAAAGGCTGGAAAGCGGATGGAGCTGATATGGTATTGCTTCAAGTGGAAGTGATGGATAAAGATGGCAGACGTTGTCCGCTGGCTAATGATTTGATACATTTTGATGTAGAAGGACCGGCTGAATGGCGTGGTGGAATAGCACAGGGCAAAGATAATTATATTCTTTCAAAAGATTTGCCTGTAGAATGTGGAATCAACCGGGCTTTGATACGCTCTCTTACGACTCCGGGGACAGTTCGTATAACAGCCAAGGCTGATGGATTGCAATCTGCCGAAATCAGTCTTTCTTCTGCACCTGTTGAAGTGAAGAATGGCTTGAGTAACTATATTCCGGGAGATGAACTGGAGGGCAGGCTGACCCGTGGAGAAACTCCGTTGACTCCTTCTTACAAGGATACGAAAGTCGATGTGAATATCTTATCGGCGGTTGCCGGAGCCAATCAGGATGAAGTGATAAAAAGTTTCGATGATAATGAATTGAGTGAATGGAAGAATGATGGCAGACTGAACAGTGCATGGATAACTTATAGTTTGGAACGTACGGCCCGTGTGGATGAAATTTGTATGAAACTTACCGGTTGGCGTTTGCGCAGCTATCCTTTGGAAATATATGCAGGTGATGAACTGATTTGGAGTGGTGAGACTGAAAAAAGTTTGGGGTATATCCACCTGAATGTAAAACCTGTATTGACAAATGAGATAACCATTCGTTTGAAAGGTGCCAGCAAGGAAGGTGACGGTTTCGGACAAATTGTAGAAGTTGCTGCTCCTGCCGCAGGTGAATTAGACTTGTTTAAGGCAAAAAATGGCGATAAAACTAATCACGAGTTACGCATTGTTGAAATCGAGTTTAAAGAGAATTTGTGGCAATAGAGATGTGGATATTTTTTAGAGGTAAAGATTGATAGACAGGAGTTTCTTTTTTTAGTAGATAGGCGGGGAAACTCCCCGCTTGTATTAAGGTTTTATAAATTGTTAGATGAAACATTGGATTATGATGAATATGCTTCTGCTTGTCGGAAGCATATTCGCTTTTTCCCAACCTTACAGTGGAGAAAAGCTTTCAAGAGGATTGATTGGAATTCCTACAGAGGATGGAATGTATTTTAGCTGGCGCATGACCTTGGAGGATGCAGCCGGATTACAATTTGATTTATACCGTAGTTCCGGTGGAGGTGCGGAGGTGAAATTAAATAAAGAACCGATAGATCGGACTTCCGATTTTTTAGACCGTACAGTTGATTATACGGTGGATAATCGTTGGACTTTAAAAGCAACTACCGGGGAAGTCACTACCTGGACCCGTCTGAAAGGAGAGGAACGGAATCCTTATTTAAGTGTTCCTGTTTGTAAACCGGAAGACGGAGAAATAGCAGGTGAATCATTCACTTATACAGCTAATGATTGTAGTGTAGGTGATCTGGATGGTGATGGAGAGTATGAGATTATTTTAAAATGGTCTCCTTCTAATTCAAAGCGACCGCCACAACGTGGCTTTACCGGTAATACCTATTTGGATGCATATAAAATGGATGGAACAAGATTGTGGCGTATTGATTTGGGACCGAATGTACGTTCCGGAGCAGCCACTACTAATTTCCTGGTCTTTGATTTTGATGGAGATGGATGTGCGGAAATCTGTTGTAAGACAGGAGATGGTACTGTCGACGGGCTGGGACATCGGATAGGAGATGCCCAAGCCGACTGGAGGACATGGGATAAAAAAAGTCCTACGTATGGTAAGATAGTAAATGGCCCGGAATACCTCACGGTTTTTGAGGGACGTACTGGAAAAGAACTGGATTCGAAAGAATATATTCCAACCCGTTATCCCTTGGATGGTTGGGGAGGTGTCGGTGGTAATTGTGGTAATGACAATACTGGTGGTCGTTCAGACCGTTTTACAGCTGGAGTAGCTTTTCTGGATGGAAAAACGCCTTCACCTGTCATGGTAAGAGGATGGTACGGACGGACGGTGGTGGCTGCATGGACTTTTACAAACGGGGCATTGAAACATACATGGACTTTTGATAGTGCGGCACCGGGTTGGGAGGCCTATTCGGGCATGGGAAATCATAGTGTGACCGTAGCGGATTTTGATGGTGATGGGTGTGATGAAATCTGTGTGGGGGCTATGACTGTAGACCATGATGGTAAAGGACTGTTTACTACGGGCTTGCGTCACGGGGATGCTTTACATGCCGGACGTTTTATTCCTTCCCGTCAAGGTATGCAGGTTTTTGGCGTGCATGAAAATGAAGGCGATAATGAAATTGTAAAGCGTACTCCTGCCGTAGCTATGTTTGATGGAGCGACCGGAGAAATTATCTGGCAGGATGGTTTGGGACAAGATGCCGGTCGTGGAGTAGCTGCCGATATTGATCCGCGTTATGATGGAGCAGAGTGTTGGTGCAACATAGGAGGTTTGAGAAGAGGGGATACCGGAGAAATAATCAGTAATAGAAAGCCTGACTCCTGCAATTTTACCATTTATTGGGATGCCGATCCCTTAGCGGAACTACTGGATCATGTTTCCATCAGTAAATGGAATTGGAATACGGAAAGTACAGATTTATTATTGAAAGCCGAGAGAGTTGTTTCCAATAATGGAACAAAAGGTAATCCGTGTTTGTCGGGTGATATTTTAGGAGATTGGCGGGAAGAGGTTATTTGGGCCTCCGAAGACCAGACAGAATTACGTATTTATTCTACTACCATACCGGCTGTGGACAGACGTGCCACATGGATGAATGACCGTCAGTACAGATTGGCGATAGCTTGGCAGAATGTAGCGTATAACCAACCGCCGCACTCTAGTTTCTAGCCTTGTCGCTACTCTGATTAGGATATATGTACTATTGGTTGAACGAATAAACAGGAAAATGAATGAATTTCTATTCTCCGGTTTGTTCGTTCATCTTATTTTTGTGAAAGATTTGAAATGCAATAAAAGAAAAACACTATAAATGTCATGAAAGGAAATAAACTTTGTTTATGCTTTTTGTTAGCTGCCGGAGTAGGATTGGGAGCACATGCTCAAAATAAAATAGCTGCTCCGATGAAGGATGTGAACCAAGTCGTTGATAATACGCTTGATAGTTTAAATGTGGCGCGTTCCGCCCGTCCTGTTTCAGGTTCCAGCCGGAAAGGGGATAATCCGGTGTTGTTCCTTGTTGGAAATTCAACGATGCGTACCGGTACTTTGGGCAATGGAAATAACGGTCAATGGGGATGGGGATATTTTGAACACGAATATTTTGATGAAAATAAGATAACCGTTGAAAATCACGCATTGGGAGGAACCAGTAGCCGTACTTTTTATAACCGGTTATGGCCTGATGTCTTGAAAGGAGTTCGTAAAGGTGACTGGGTTATCATAGAATTGGGGCATAATGACAATGGTCCGTACGATAGTGGCCGTGCCCGTGCCTCTATTCCGGGAATTGGCAAAGACAGTCTGAATGTGACTATTAAAGAGACAGGAGCAAAAGAAACCGTATATACGTATGGGGAATATATGCGTCGTTTTATTCATGATGTGAAGAAAAAAGGTGCTTATCCTGTTTTGATGTCTCTGACTCCTCGTAACGCTTGGGAAGATGCAGACAGCACTATTATTACCCGGGTGAATCAGACATTTGGATTATGGGCGAAGCAGGTAGCTAAAAAAGCGAGAATTCCTTTTATTGATCTGAATGATATCTCGGCACGCAAATTTGAGAAATTCGGCAAAGAAAAAGTAAAGTATATGTTCTATCTGGACCGTATTCACACAAGTGCTTTTGGCGCGCGTGTCAATGCAGAATCTGCAGCCGAAGGAATCCGTAATTATAAGGGGTTGGAACTGGCGCGTTATTTGAAACCGGTAGAAAAAGATACGGTTACGGGGGCTACCCGTAAAAAGGGGAATCCTGTATTGTTTACGGTGGGAGACAGTACAGTGAAGAATACTGATAAAGATGAAAATGGCATGTGGGGATGGGGAAGTGTTATTCACGAACTGTTTGACACAGAAAGAATTTCTGTAGAGAATCATGCGAAAGCGGGCCGCAGTGCGCGTACTTATTTAGATGAAGGGCGTTGGGATAAAATCTATCATGCACTTCAGCCGGGAGATTTTGTTTTGATACAATTCGGACATAATGATGCAGGTGACATAAACACAGGGAAAGCGCGTGCGGAATTACCCGGTTCAGGAAATGAAAGCAAGGTCTTCAAAATGGAGAAAACCGGCAGCTATCAAGTGGTTTATTCTTTCGGCTGGTATTTGCGTAAGTTTATTATGGATGTAAAAGAAAAGGGAGCTGTTCCTATTGTCCTGAGTCATACACCCCGCAATAAGTTTGATAATGGTGAGATAGAGCGCAATACAAATTCTTTTGGTAAATGGACGCGTGAAGCGGCAGAAGCGGCCGGGGCTTATTTTATAGATTTGAATAAAATATCAGGAGACAAGCTCCAAGATATGGGATACAATCAAGGTTTGCGTGTAGTAGGAACGTATTTCAATCATGACCATACCCATACCTCTTTAAAAGGTGCCCGTATGAATGCCCGGAGTATTGCTGACGGGCTGAAAGCTACGGACTGTCCGTTAAAAGATTTTTTAAAGTAAATGAAAACAAAGCAACATCGTATGAAAAATCTGTTTCTGTTTTTATTTTTATTAGTTGTCTTTACGTCAAAGGCACAGGATAATAGAGTATCCGGTTTGAACTCCCGCCAGTTTACTAAATACTGGAAGGTTGAATCGGAATCGCCTGATTATAAAGTGACGTTTCAGGGAGATACCGCTGAGATAGTATCTCCCAAGGGATTGACTCTTTGGAGAAAAGAGAAAATGAGTGGAAAAGTGACCATTGAATATGATGCATGTGTGGTGGTGGAGTCGGATGGAGATCGTCTGAGTGATTTGAACTGCTTCTGGATGGCATCAGACCCTCAATATCCCGATAATTTATGGAAGCGAGAAAAATGGCGTAGCGGTATATTCCTGAATTGTTATTCTTTACAGCTTTACTATTTGGGATATGGTGGTAATCATAACTCTACTACACGTTTCCGTCGTTATGATGGGGATGAGTCGGGTATTACAAATCCTAAAGCCCGTCCTGCTATTCTAAAGGAATATACGGATGCCGGACATTTGCTGAAGCCGAATCATTGGTATCATATCAAGATTACCAACGAGAACAATAGGGTTAGTTATTACATAGACGGTGAGCGTTTGGTGGACTTCAGGGATGCTGAACCGTTACGGGAAGGCTGGTTTGGTTTTCGTACCACTTTGTCGCGTACTCGTATTACAAATTTCAGTTATGAATGCTCATCGCAAGAAGTGGCTACTGTTCCTTTGCAATGGATTGGTGAAACTCCCCGGCAGGATAAGGCCGTAAGTTTCGGAGTGCCTTTTGATAAAGGGGAAGTTTTTCCGGAAAACAAGCTACGGCTATCTGCAGAAAGTGGTGAGGATATTCCTATTGATACTTGGACTTTGGCTTATTGGCCGGATGGTTCTGTAAAGTGGGGAGGAATAGCAGGAGTTATTCCTGCCGGAACAGAAAAATTGACTCTGGAAAAGGCGGTAAAGAAATCTAAGGCGAAATCCAAACTGCCGGATACAGATAAAAAAAAGTCCGTTTCTGTGGCAGAAACATCACAGGGTATTCATATCTCTACCGGAGTCATTTCAGCATATATACCTCGTCAAGGCGAATTTTTGATAGATAGTCTGTTATATAAAGGTGTGAAAGTAGGAGAAAAGGCTAGGCTTATATGCCATACGCAAAGCGAACCGGTACTTGAAAGTACTTCTCAAGTTTCTTTCACTAATTATATAGGAGAACTGAAATCTGTGACTGTAGAGCGTGCCGGTTCTGTGCGTGCGCTTGTTAAATTGGAAGGGGTACACAAAAGTCCGAATGGTCGTGAGTGGTTGCCCTTTGTGGTACGGCTTTATTTTTATGGTGGCAGTGAGCAAGTGAAAATGGTGCATAGCTTTGTATATGACGGAGATCAGAACAAAGATTTCATTCGCGCCTTGGGAGTTCGTTTTGATGTTCCTATGCGTGAGGCTTTATACAATCGCCATGTAGCTTTCTCTTGTGCCGATGGTGGAGTCTGGAGCGAGCCCGTTCAGCCTTTGGTGGGACGACGCATACTTACATTGGATAAAACCGGAAATGGAGAATCTTCGTTACAGCAACAGCAGATGGAAGGAAAACGCATTCCTTCTTATGAAGCTTTTGACGAAAAGAACCGTGCTTTGCTTGATCATTGGGCTTCTTGGGACAGCTATCGTCTGTCCCAACTGACAGCAGATGCATTTTCAATCCGTAAACGTGCCAATGACAATAATCCTTGGATAGGTACTTTTTCCGGTACACGTAGTGAGGGTTATGCTTTTGCCGGAGATATAACCGGAGGTATGGGGCTTGAGTTGCATGATTTCTGGCAGTCTTATCCGTCTTCTATTGAAATCTCGGATGCAAAAACTCCGGTGGCTGCTCTTACCGCATGGATATGGAGTCCGGATGCTGAGCCGATGGACTTGCGCCATTATGATAATGTTGCTCATGACTTGAATGCCAGTTACGAAGATGTACAAGAAGGAATGAGTACCCCTTACGGGATTGCCCGTACAACGACTTTTACCTTGATACCTCAGGGTGGTTATAGCGGGAAGAAAGCTTTTGCAGAACAAGCTAAACAATTTGCCGGACCGGGAGTGCTGATGCCTGTACCTGACTATTTGCATGCCAAGCAGGCATTTGGTGTTTGGAGCCTTCCCGATCGTAGTACTCCTTTCCGTGCCCGGGTGGAAGACAGGCTGGATGCTTATATCAGCTTCTATCAAAAAGCGATAGAACAAAACAAATGGTATGGCTTTTGGAATTATGGGGATGTGATGCATGCATACGATCCTGTCCGCCATACCTGGCGTTATGACATCGGAGGTTTTGCATGGGATAACACGGAACTGGCTTCTAATATGTGGCTATGGTATAATTTCCTGCGTACCGGACGTGCTGATATCTGGCGCATGGCGGAAGCCATGACCCGTCATACGGCGGAAGTGGATGTATATCATATCGGTCCGAATGCAGGATTGGGTAGCCGGCACAATGTCAGTCATTGGGGATGTGGAGCTAAAGAAGCACGGATCAGTCAGGCTGCCTGGAATCGTTTCTACTATTATCTTACTACGGACGACCGATGCGGTGATTTAATGACCGAGGTAAAAGATGCCGATCAGAAATTGTACACGCTGGACCCCATGCGTCTGGCACAACCTCGCAGTCAGTATCCTTGTACGGCACCTGCACGTCTCCGTATCGGTCCCGACTGGTTGGCATACGCCGGAAACTGGATGACTGAATGGGAGCGTACCGGCAATACGGCTTATCGTGACAAAATTATAGCCGGGATGAAAAGTATTGTGGCACTGCCCAACCGTATCTTTACAGGTCCGTTGGCTTTAGGTTATGATCCGGCTACAGGGATTATTACCAGCGAATGTGATCCCAAGTTAGAAAGTACAAATCATTTGATGACTATCATGGGAGGTTTTGAAGTCATGAATGAAATGATCCGTATGGTTGATTATCCCGAATGGAATGAGGCATGGCTTGATCTTGCCGCCCGTTATAAGCAGAAAGCATGGGAGTTAAGGAAGAATCGTTTCCGTATATCCCGTTTGTTGGGATATGCAGCCTATCATACCCGTAATGCAAAAATGGCGGAAGAGGCTTGGACAGATTTGTTTTCCCGCTTGGAACATACTCCGGCTCCACCTTTCCATATAGAAACTATTCTTCCGCCGGAAGTTCCCGCTCCTTTGGATGAATGTACAAGTATCAGTACCAATGATGCCGCCCTTTGGAGTCTGGATGCCATTTATATGCAGGAAGTGATTCCGGTGGATGGTGAATAAATGATGTGAAGATTATCGTTAGGTATGGATTACATGGATTCCACAAGGTGTTTTATTCTTTTTGTGGAATTCGTGTAAAATCAGTAACAGACAAAAATGGGTTCACTTGAAGAAATTTATTGGAACATGGTAAAAAAGCAATGGAAAGTTGGAGCACATTATGCTCTCATGCCCTCATAATGATGGTAATTGTCTCATTAACAATGCACTATATATGAGTGCATCATCTTTATGCTCTCATAATATGCCATCATGCTCTCACATCATATTCATGTGTTCTTAGTTATATCTTATTGTTTGTCAGAAAGATAAATTATTTATAGTTGTATCGGTAACTTATTTCTGCAATACGCTTTTGGTCCTTTTTGGGGCTAATGGTGCATAATAAAGACTCTTTTCATTTGCTGCTTTCCGCATATCTTCTTTCTGCATTATCCTTGCAATATATCGTTTACATACAGACGTTTATCAATATTCAACCGTTTGTATTTACTTAATCACATAGGTGGTTAAGTCTAATCACGATAGTGACTAAGTCTAATCATATAGGTGATTAAAGTTAATCACAATAGTGGTTAAGTAATTTTGCTAGTTTAGTTGAGCAATCATGAAGGAACTTTGATGTAAGCCTGTTCCTATTTTTACGTAACTACATCTCTATATTTGTATCGTATAATCGGAAGATATGCTTTTGCTATCGGTATAAATCATCTGATAATAAGTAATATACGTCTGTGTGAGAAAGTAAACACAGTGAGGGCATGAGGGCATTTATGAGAGCATAAAGATGATACACTCATAATATAGTGCATTGTTAATGAGATGATTATCATCGTTAATGAGGGCATGAGAGCATATTGTCTTCCAACTTTTTTTGTAAACTTGCTGAAGGAATAAGAAATATGTTTCTTTGAAATCTATATAGTTAGAAAAATTGCCGTATTCTTAGGTTATAGATGTCTTTAGACGGATAGGGTAATATTTTATCGCACCTATTTTGTATTTTTGTAAAAAGGAGCATTTTGTATGAAGAACATAATCAGAAAGATAAGAACTTACCATCCTGTTTCGGGGTGAAGCGTTGGGAACATTGACACAACTTTTGGAGAGGCATATATTCCCGGCAGAAACACTTCTTATCATCATATCAGTTATGAAGTGATAGGGTACAAGGATATAATAGGATGTACGGGTTCCTATCTAGGGGCAAAAAAGAATAGAAGTAAGGGTAAGTAGTCTTTTAATTCTTTCCGTAATTGTTTTAGTGCCTGTTGAATTCTGTAATCTACTGTTTTGGAAGATATGTTTAATTCTTCTGCAATTTCCTGATAGGTCTTATTTTGGAAACGGTGCATTTCAAAAGCTATCCGATAGGATTCTGGAAGATTAAGAATTGCTTTTTCTATTTTTTGTGTTAATTCATCTATAATATAAAAATCAGGATCTTCGAATAGTTCCTGTATGTCTGGAGTGAGTATATTTTCTATTTGGAATCGAAGAGAATTTCTGGTCATTAAGGTATAACATTTGTTTTTTACTGCTTTGAACAAATAATGATGAACAGAAGAATCTATATGATTTGTTTTTCTATTCTCCCATATCTGTAACATGGTATCTTGAACCACTTCTTCTGCATCTTCTAATGAAACAAAACTGCGGGCAAAAGCACAAAGCATAGCATAATATTTGATGAATAAAGTATCAAACGCTTTCTTATTGCCCTGTTGCATGGATATATACAGTTGCTTGTCTATCAAATTATCATTTGTGGTTTCCATAGATTATAGAAGAAAATGTTACTGCAAAAATACATAAATTTAAATATGAAAACGCTTAATCGAAAAATAATTCAAAAAAAACAGTTTTTGGTTTAGGAACTTTGGATCTTGGTTAGACTTATTATAAAAGGACATTATGATAAATTCAGATACCCAAATAGATGAAGCGCTTTTACTCCGTTATTTTGAAGGAGAAGTGACTCTAAGTGAGAAAGAAGAGATTGAAAAATGGATTATCTCTTCCGAAGCAAATAAAAAGCTGGCCAAGCAGATTTATTATCTTTCTTTTGCCACAAAAACAATGGATACCTTAAAACGGACTGATGCACGGGCTGCTTTGAAGGAAGTCAGAGGCAGGATAAGAAGGGAACGACTGCTACAATGGGGGCGATGGGCACAGCGTGCCGCTGCTATTCTTGCCATACCTTTGCTACTGTCTACTTTGTATTTATGGATGAATGGTAATGAGCAGAATAAAGTGAATTTTATAGAGATTCGTACTAATCCGGGAATGATAACTTCTACTATTTTGCCGGATGGAACTCATGTAATTCTTAATTCCAATTCAACTATTGTTTACCCTTCTCACTTTGACGAAAAAAGTCGTAATGTCCAATTGAATGGCGAAGCCTACTTTGAGGTAACAAAGAATTCCCGTCAGCCTTTTATGGTCCGAACGCCGCAGAAAGCTGTTGTAAAAGTTTATGGTACCCAATTTAATGTGGAAGCCTATGCTGATGATAAAACAATAACTGCAACTTTGGTGGAAGGAAGCATTGCCATGGCGTATGAAAATAAGAAAAGTAATTGGACGGAACAGGAAATTCAGCCGGGACAGGAAATTGTTTATACTGCTGCACAGCAACAAATAAAAATTGATCAGGCAGATGTAGAGGTTATCACTTCTTGGAAAGACGGAAAACTTATTTTTCGTGATACTCCATTTAAGGAAGTTCTTAAAATGCTATCTAAACGTTTTGATGTGGATTTCGTAGTAAAGAATCCCAAATGTTTTGAAGCCTCTTTTACCGGTGTACTTGAGAAACAACGCTTGGGACGAATTCTGGAATATATCAGCGTATCTTCAAATATAAAATTTAAGTATGCAGAAAGTAATAATATTCATCAAGAAAAACAGAAAATAGAAGTTTATTAATCTTTTAAAAATAACAAGCTATGTTGAAACATCCTACGTAAAACAATCTACAGAAAAAACACACTACTTTTTATCTGTAATCAAATTATGAAGTTAAAATTAAATCTATTTACGAAAATGAAGAAACCAGTATGTAAACTGCCTTTGTCTCTGAAAATAACTCTTTTTGTTCTTTTCAGTTTTGCCAGCTTGTTATATGCTAGCAATAATTATGCACAGAGAACCATGTTGAACATCAGTTCTCAGACTCGGACGGTCTCTGAAGTCCTGACCGAAATTGAAAAACAGACGGATTTCACCTTTTTCTATAATAATAAGCAGGTCGATTTGAAACGTAAAGTAACCTTGAATGTCAAAAATGAGAATGTTTTTTCAGTCTTAAAGAAGCTTTTCTCCGGAACAAATACGACCTATAAAGTCTTGGATAAGAATATTATTCTTTCTGAAAAGTCTGCCATTTCTTCCGCAACGAAAGAGGTAGCCATCGTACAACAGGTAGGTCGTAGCGTAAAGGGCGTGGTGGTTGATGATAAAGGAGAGCCTGTAATAGGTGCTACGGTGATGGTCAAAGGTTCTACTAATGGAACTATTACGGATTTTGATGGAAATTTTATATTGAATGATGTCTCAAGTAATGCTTCTTTGATTGTCAGTTATGTGGGGTATGTAACTGAAACAATAAGTGTAAATGGAATATCTTCTTTCAAAATTGTGATGAAAGAGGATGCTAAAACCCTTGAAGAAGTGGTTGTTATAGGATATGGAGTAGTGAAAAAACGTGATTTGACCGGTTCTTCTGTTTCAGTTACCGGTGCAGATTTAGCGGAAGTTCCTGTTACTAATGCGGCTCAAGCGCTAGCAGGAAAAGCTGCCGGAGTGAATATTGTTTCACAGAACGGAGCTCCTGGGGCTGAAGTGAATATTACCGTTCGTGGAGGTACTTCCATTACTCAGTCTACTACACCTATCTATATTATTGATGGCTTCCAGTCGGAAGATGGTTTGAAGAATATTGATGTAAATGACATTAAGACTATTGATATTTTAAAAGATGCTTCGACAACAGCTATTTATGGAGCGCGTGGATCAAATGGTGTGGTTCTTATTACGACCAAAAGTGGAAGTAGTGGCAAGACAACTGTGAATTACAACGGCTATGTATCTGTGGATTGGTTGGGCAAGAAACTGGATTTGCTCAATCTTGAACAGTATGCCAAATATCAGTATGAATGGTGGACTCTTGCCGGAGAAATGAACCAGTATGCACGTATGTTTGGAGGGGATTATACGGATGATGGATTTTATACGGGAGCATGGTCTGATATAGAGCAAACTTATGGCGGACGTTCCGGAATAGACTGGCAAGATAAGATTTTTGGTGGAAGTGCTCTTACTCAAAGCCATAATCTATCTCTTTCTACCGGAACGGAAAAAACTCAAGTATTGGTAAGCTACAATAATATGTCGCAAGACGGTATCGTAAAAAATCACGGATATTACCGTAATACGATTCGTACTAAAGTAAATTCCCAGCTATGGAAAAATGTACGTTTTGATATGAATTCTTCTTTTAATTACGCCAAAACATTAGGTGGAGGTTCTTATTCCGGATTAAAACAAGCTATTTTGCGTCCTGAAACTGGCGGAATCCTGTTTACTGATGATCAGCTTATTAATGAAGAGTTAAATACCGAATTCCGTACTTTCAGTAACGAATATGATGTGTATAACCCATTGATAACCAACGATGCTATAATAAATAGAAAACTTAGTCGTATTTTTAGTGTTAATGCCGGTGTGGACATTGATTTCTTGAAGGATTTTACATTCCGTACAGCTGGTAGTTATAATTGGGCCCAAATCAAAACAACTAATTTCGATGATGGTCGTACGGCCAATGCTCAACTCAAAGGCGGACCTTATGGCAGTATTGATAATAAGGAACGATATGCTTATCAATGGACTAATACATTGAATTGGAAACATACGTTTGAGAAGCATGATTTGGGCGTTTTGTTAGGACACGAATTATATTATACAAATACATCTGGTACAGAAACTGCCTATAAGGCATTTCCCGATACTAATTTCGGTCTTAATGATATTAGTATGGCCACTCCCGATACATGGAAGTCTTCTTTAGAAGAAAATGCTTTGTTGTCTTTTTTCGGTCGTCTCAATTATACTTTTAATGACCGCTATCTTTTTACAGCAACCTTACGTGCAGACGGTTCTTCTAAATTTGCCGAGGGTAATCGTTGGGGCTATTTTCCTTCAGCAGCGGCAGCTTGGCGCGTTTCTGAAGAAGGATTCTGGAAAGATAATGCTATCGGAAATGTTGTCAATAATTTCAAATTGAGAGTAGGTTATGGAACTACCGGTAATTGTAATATTGATAATTATATGTATGCTACTGCCTATAATGCTACGGTATATCCTGTGGGCAATCAGGAAACGGCGGCTTTGGCACCTGGCAGCACAGTAGGTAATAATAACTTAAAATGGGAGAAAACCGTTTCTACGAATATCGGACTGGACTTGGGTTTGTGGGGAAACAGAGTTAACCTGACATTGGACTGGTATAACAATAAGAGCGATGATTTGCTTATGAAAGTGGCTATCCCGACATCAACCGGTTATACGCACCAATATCAGAATATCGGTTCTATCCGTAATCGCGGTCTTGAGATAGCTATAAGCAGTACGAACATCCGCAACAAACATTTTACTTGGACTACCGATTTCAATATCTCCTTCAATCGTTCCAAGGTCTTGAGAATAGACGGTGAGAATGAATATTATCAGACTAGCGTCAGTGGTGGTACCAATTCTTCTGTTCTATACCGTGCCATCGTAGGTCATTCTTTAGGTGAGATGTATGGGTATAAGACCAATGGAGTTTATACTACCGACGATTTTGTGCAGAATGGTGATAAATATGTTTTGAAAGATGGTGTTATTTATCAGAAAGGATCTGTAAAAACTCAATATAAACCGGGTGATATCAAGTATGTAAATACTACGGGGCAGACGGATGACAAGGGGACACCTGTTTATAATTCTGATGATATGACAGTCATCGGGAATGCTAATCCGGATTTTACCGGAGGTTTTAAAAATACTTTTTCTTATAAGGGCTTTGATCTTTCTGTATTTATGGTATTCTCTTATGGTAATGATATTTTTAATATGTCTACCCAGCGTTTTGTCGGTCCATACCAACCGTACCAAAATATGCTTGCGGATGCAGCCAATCGTTTCACTCTGCTGGATCCCCGTACTGGAAAAGAAGCTATGGACCTCAACCGTATAGCTGAGCTTAATCCTAATCAGCATGATCCGAACATTCTGTGGAGTATTCATAATGACAACCGCGCAGCTATTACTACTCCGCTTGATCGTTTTGTGGAAGATGGTTCTTATCTTCGCATAAGCACTATTACTTTAGGTTATACTTTCCCGAAAAAGTGGTTAAGTAAAGCTTTTATCAGTAATTTGCGTCTATATTGTACATTGAATAATCCATTCACTATTACGAATTATTCAGGTTATGATCCCGAAGTTTCTAAGGAAAGTTCTATTTTAACTCCGGGTATTGATGATTCTTCTTATCCACGTTCCAAAGGATTTGTATTTGGCATTAATCTTTCATTATAATAATAGGAGAGTTGTATTATGAAGAAAATAGTATATTATATAGCTGTTGCCTTTTTGGCGATCAATTTCAGTTCTTGTTCTGACTTTCTGGATCTTCCTTCTAAATCGAAGACAGACAGTGAAAGTGTTTTCTCTTCCATTGATAAAGCTGAGATGGCTGTTCTTGCTTGTTACACAGGTGTCTGGATGCAGGATGCTTGGTATAAGGCTCAGAATGGAACAGATGAAATGTGGTCTACTGAGAGTAATTCGAATGCTAATAATTATGCGGCCAATTATGTGCTCAATGATCAAAGTTGTCCCACAGGCATTTATACTACCTCTTATTCCAGCATTGAGCGTTGTAATTCATGCTTGAAAGGATTACGTGCAATGAGCCTTTCGGGAGAGGACGAGAGAAAGTGTCACATTTATATAGCTGAATGTCTGGCTGTTCGGGCTACTTGTTTTCTGAATTTGATTCGTTATTTTGGGGATGTACCTTATTCTACTGTTCCTGTATTGGATATGACGACTTTTTCTTCTTCCCGTGTTGATCGGGATGAGATTTATGATGGCATTATTGCCGATTTGCAAGAAGCTGTCGAAGTACTTCCTTGGTATAGTGAAGGATTTTTCTCTACTCCTGAGCGGATTTCCAAGAATGCTGCTTATGGATTATTGGCCCGTACAGCTCTTTATGCAGCAGGTTATGCTTTGCATTGGGATCTGAATACTTATGATAAATCTACTCTTCAGATGCGCCGTCCTTTGGATGAATCGCGTGTAAGAAAATTATATACCATTGCTGATGAAGCTTGTAAAGCAGTGATTAGTAAAGGTGAAAACAGTTTGCTTTCTAAATATGAGGATGTGTTTAGAGCCTTGAACGAGGGTGGCGTTTATAACCCTGAAGAGGTAATGTTTGAATATGCTGAGTTTGGCAATACAACCAATGGTCGTGTGGGATATACAAATGGACTTTGCATTCATGCTTCCAATGCCCTTTATGGTAAAACATTGCCTTTGCAACTGATTCATCCTACCTTTTATCTTTCTTTTGCCGATGATGATACCCGTCGGGATGTTACAGTGGGCAATTACAGTATTGATGCGGCTGGTAACGATATTGCTGTGCCTTATGGCGCTTTGAATTTGGGAAAATGGCGCTGCAATTGGAAAGCCGGTCCCCGTACGGCCACTTTGAAAACGGATGTCAATTGGCCTATACTTCGTTATTCGGATGTATTGTTAATGTACGCAGAAGCTGAAAATTACTTGAACAATGGGCCCACGGAAGCAGCTAAGGCAGCTTATGAACAAGTTCGTCTGCGTGCTTTTGCAGGAGATGCCTCTCGTATAGGTACCACACCCTCTACTTATGATACTTTTTTTAAAGCGATTGTGAAGGAACGTGCCTTTGAATTAGCTACAGAAGGATGGCGGCGTACTGATCTTATCCGGTGGAACTTGTTGGCTGAAACTTTGGCTGAAACAAAAGCAAATACCGAGAAACTGGCTATGCGTGAGGTTCCTTATAATGAGGTGAAGACTTATCGGGCATATAAAGAAGCAACTTCTACATCTTGGAAGGATCCTTTGGTAGGTCTTACTTATATAGATTTCGATCATCAGCCCACAGAAACGGAAATGAGTGAACTGGTTGCCCGGTATGGAGGCACTTGGAATTGGGTAAATATGTTTATTACTCCCAATATTGCAGGAGAAACTAATTCCGGTATAGCCGGACAATCCAAGATATTGGGTTATAAAGAAAACAATAACACGTTGCCCGCCTGGATTACCGAGTTATATCGTGGGTTTATCAAGAATCAGGCTGAACTTTATACTTTGAGCACCACAGCCATTATTGATGTTAATCCTGGGTTAACCGGTCAACAACATCCTGCTTATTAATCAATAAATTATAAACATTTCTATATAGGAAGGGGGAAGAATAGTGATGATTTTTTGTTTCTTTTCTCTTCCTATCTTATAAAAAAAACAGTATGAAAATGATATGTATGGCGGTAATGCTTTTCATTACTTTGTTGTCTGCTGGAGCACAGAAAAACATTCCGGCCTCTGATATAAAAGTGGCTATGATGAAAGCTACACGTTTCATGGTAGAGAAGGTCAGCAACCGTGGTGGCTATTTATGGAATTACAGTCCTGATTTCTCCCGTTGTTGGGGGGAACTGGAAGCTAAACCAAGTATGATATGGATAGAAGCTGGTACACCTGCTATGGGAAATGTATTTTTGAATGCTTATCAATTGACTGGAGAATCTTATTACCTGAAAGCGGCACAAGCAGCGGCAGATGCTCTTATCTGGGGACAGCATTCAAGTGGGGGATGGCCTTATATGTTGGACTTTTCCGGAGAAACTTCGCTTAAGCAATGGTATTCCAAAGTACAGAAAGGATATATTCATTGTGCTCAGGAACATGCTCATTATTATGGAAATTGTACTTATGATGATGCGGCTACCTACGATAGTGGAATGTTCCTTTTGCGTATGTATTTACTGACTCTGGATCCGAAGTATAAATATCCGGTAGAAAGGTGTCTTGATTTTGTTTTGGAGAGTCAGTATCCTATTGGTGGGTGGCCGCAGCGCTATCCTCTCCATTATGAATATGTGAAAGGTGATAAGGAAGACTATACTTCGTTTATTACCATTAATGATGGAGTTCATACTAACAATATTAATTTTTTATTGGCTTGTTACACTTTATTAGGTGAAACTCGGGCATTGGAGCCTCTTCAGCGGGCTATGACTTGTGTCTTGGCTTTGCAGGGAGGAAAGCCTCAGGCAGGTTGGGCTATGCAGCATAAGTTGGATCTCAATTACTCTCCAGGTCATGCCCGTGATTTTGAACCGGCAGGTTATGCGGCTACAGCTACTGCCGAGATGTGTCGCAACTTGATGCGTTTTTATCGTTGGACTGGGGATACTAAATATTTAGCCCGTATTCCGGATGCATTTGAATTTCTAGAATCTATCCGATATAACGACGCGCAAATGAAACAATTGGGTAAGTCTGTAAAACCGGGACAGATATTGTGTCCTACTTTTGTAGAAGTAGGCACTAACAGACCTCTTTACCTTCATAATGATCCAGATCATTATTGGGTGGATTATGATTATCATGAACTCATAACTCATTATAGCTCTACGCGGGCTATTGATTTGCAATCTTTAAAAGATGAGTATCAGCATTTGCTCTCTCTCTCCAAAGAGGAAGTGACAAAAGATTCTCCGTTTATAGGTCAAACGGATATTTCTGGAACTTTACTAAGTCATTTAATGCGTGGTAAAATGCAGCAAGCGGATACACAAAAAGTAGATAGTCTGCTCACTATTTTGAAGAAAAAAGATTATTTACCCGGTCGTTTGCCTAGTGTTTCGAAAGAGAATCCGGGCTTCTCTAATGCTCCTCTTCCTTCTGAAGTCATTTCCATCAAGGAATATATGAATGGTATGTCTACATTTATTCAGTATCTTACTAAATAGTGTCTATGATGAGAAATAAAACATTTTTTATTGTTGTATTGGCAGCAATGCTGCTGGTTACAGCTTGTGCCGATACTGCTATTGACCGTCATGCATTGGTGATGCGTAATAACCCTCATGTTACAAAAATTGATTCTCTTCATTCTTTGACAGTCGGAAATGGGCGGTTCGCTTTTACTGCCGATGCTACGGGATTGCAGACTTTTCCCGAATATTATAAAGAAGGCTTGTCTTTAGGTACCTATAGCGAATGGGGATGGCACAGTTTTCCTAACAAGGAGGACTATAAGATAGTTGAAACTCTACAGGATCATCCGCTTCCCGGTCATCCTCATGGGATTTATGCCGTACAATTTCCGGAAGGTCCTGAACGTAATGCCAAAGCGGCAGAGTGGTTTCGTGCCAATCCGCACCGCCTGCATTTGGGAAATATAGGATTTGACAGCTTGTTGGTGAGCGATATTACTAAAATAGACCAGACTCTCGACATGTGGAAAGGAGAACTTCATTCCCATTTCCTATGGAGAAAACTTCCGGTTACGGTAACTACTTCTTGTAATGGCGATAGTGACATTGTCTCTGCTTCTGTGTCTTCATCGGCAAAGCTGGCAGTTGGCATCCGTTTCCCTTATCCTACAGGTGAGGCAGCTGACGATGCTACTTGCTGGACAGCCGATGACTGCCACTCTACCGACATTATTCTTTCCGAACCTCAACGGGCTCTTATTCGTCGTACTGTAGATTCTACTGTCTATTATGTGGAAATCAGTTGGAGTGGTAAAGCTGTTCTTTCTCAAACAGGGAAGAACAGGTTAAAATTGACACCTTCCGATAAGCAGTGGAATTTCAATGTTGGGTTCTATAAGCACCAACCTGTAGTGCCTCAGCCTGATTACAAGGCTAATCTGCTTTCGGCCAACCGTTGTTGGAGGGATTATTGGCAGACATCCGGTGTTATTGATTTTTCTTCCTGTACGGATCCCCGTGCTTCGCTTTTGGAGCGTCGGGTTGTGCTGTCTCAATATTTGCTCCGTTCGCAGGAAGCGCAAAATTACCCTCCTGCTGAAACCGGCCTGACTTATAATACATGGTATGGTAAATTTCATTTAGAAATGGTAATGTGGCACAGTTTTCATTATGCGCTTTGGAATAAAGCAGATCTTTTGGAGAAACAATTGAAATGGTATAAGACTGCCGTACCGATGGCATGTGATATTGCAGCCAGACAGGGATTTAATGGCATACGTTGGATGAAAATGACTGATCCATCTTCTAAAGAGGCACCATCGGATGTCGGCTCTTTTATTATCTGGCAACAACCCCATGTCATTTATATGTCAGAACTTATCTATCGTGCACGTCCTTCTCAAGAATTTCTTCGTGAGTATGCTGATATGGTAGAGCAGACGGCTGCTTTTATGGCTTCGTTTGTTAATTATGATTCTGATAATGATCGTTACATTATTCAGGGAGCTTGTGCGGCTAATGAATCCTATAATGAAGAGACGACCCTTAATCCTGCTTTTGAAATGGCTTATTGGCATTTTGGCTTGTCCATAGCTCAGAAATGGCGGGAGAGACTTGGGCTGCAACGTCATGCGGAGTGGGATGAAATTCTTGCTAAATTAGCTCCTCTTGCTACTAGTCCTGATGGCATTTACTTACCGGCGGAAAAGGGTAGAGGAATACCTGATTTCGTGAATGGTATTCCTGCTGAAAAATTACCGGAAATGCCGGCCGGTGGATACATTAATGGCCAGCGTCCTAAAGAAGCAGACGGTTCTGTTTCTCTATCGGAAGGCGAGAAAAGCAAACGTAAGCATGATCCTTTTTATGTTACAGGAACTTCTTCTGAAAATTTGCTGGCTTACGGCATGTTGCCTGAGTCGCGGCTCATTGATCAAGAAAAAATGCAAAAGACTTTGGTACGTGCAGCTCAAAATTGGAATTGGTCCGGAGGATCTTGGAGTTGGAATTATCCCACATTGGCAATGAATGCTACTCGCCTGTTGCAGCCTGAGATTGCTTTGCGTGCCATAACTATGGACAACCGGGAGGACTTGCTTTTACCTAGTGGTAATAATTATCGTTCGACTCGTCTTCGTTCTTATTTGCCTGGTAATGGAGGGTTGTTATTAGCTGTTTCTATGATGTGTGCCGGGTGGGACGGTTGCTCGGTCAGTAATCCGGGATTTCCCAAAGATGGTAAATGGAATGTGCGTTGGGAGGGATTACATCCTATGCCATAGGATATAAGGAAGTCGTAAAAATGAATATCTATTTACAGTGTATAAAAATTTAGTAATGAAAATATTGTTATTTTGCTCTTTATTAGTGATGTTCGGTGCCTGTACTCATCCCGTACAGCAGATTTCAATAGACCGTAAGGCGTTAGTGAATCGGAATAATCCTCAATTTTCAGCTTTCGATTCGTTGGCTTCGCTTTCAGTAGGGAATGGCGAATTTGCATTTACAGTAGATATTACAGGATTGCAAACTTTTCCTGACGCTTATAAAAAAGGTGTCCCTCTAGGTACGCAAAGTCAATGGGGATGGCATAGTTTTGCTAATATGGACGGTTATAGACACGAAGAAACATTGAGTGAATATGATTTTGGACGAGGACATAAGGAATTGTATGCAGTTCAATCTCAAGAAGATAAAAGACAAAAGAATGCATCTGATTGGTTTCGTGCCAACCCACATCGGTTACATTTAGGAGTGATCGGATTTGAATGGGGGGATGAGGCTGCTATTTCCGATATTACCAGAATCAGTCAGACTTTGAATTTATGGGAAGGTGAGATACTCAGTCGGTTTACTTGGAAAGGGAATGAATTTAATGTACGGACGGTTTGCCATCCGGCACAAGATATGATTTCAGCCCATATAGACAGTCACTTGCATACAGGGATAAAATTTCATTTTCCTTATCCTACAGGTATTCATACTGATAATGCATGTGATTGGGATGCCAATGATAAACACTCTACCGAGGTTCTTAAACAGGACACACAAAGCGCTGTGTTAAAGCGTACGTTGGATTCCACAGTATATTATGTAGAATTAAAATGGGAAGGCAAGGCATTATTGAAAGAAAAAGAGAAAAATTATTTCGTACTGCTTCCACAAGAAGATGCTTTTTCGTTTTCATGTGCTTTTACCGCTAATGAGCCAGATCAGCTTGCTGTACTCCCTGATTTTTTTGAAGTTGAAAGTTTGGCTAAGAATCATTGGGTGAACTTTTGGGAAGAAGGTGCTGCGGTAGATTTCTCTCATTGCACGGATCCGCGTGCTAAAGAATTGGAACGTCGGGTAGTGCTTAGTCAATATTTGCTTGCTATTCAATGCGCGGGCAGTACTCCTCCGCAGGAAACAGGGCTAACTTACAATTCGTGGTTTGGGAAATATCATCTTGAAATGATTTGGTGGCATCAGGCATGGCAACCGCTTTGGGGACATTCTGAATTACTCAGCCATACTTTAGAATGGTATAAAACGGTAGAGCCTATAGCAAGGGAAGTGGCTCGTCGGCAAGGCTTTGATGGAATCCGATGGATGAAAATGACTGATCCTAGTGGTGTGGAGGCACCTTCCAGTGTAGGCAGTTTTTTGATTTGGCAACAACCGCATTTTATTTATCTGGCAGAACTTCTTTATCGCTCTAACCCTGATAAGAAAGTGATAGAGAAATATAACTATCTGGTTCAAGAAACAGCTAAGTTTATGTATGCTTTTGCCACATATGATGAATTGGGAGTGCGGTTTATTTTAAAGGGAGCGATTCCAGCTCAAGAAACATTGAATGCGAGTACTACTATAAATCCTCCTTTTGAACTTTCTTATTGGTATTTTGCCATGCAGATAGCGCAGATATGGCGTGAGCGTGCAGGTGAAAAACGTAACTTGGAATGGGATGAGTTAATAGACAAACTTTCTCCGCTGGCTTATAATGAGGATGGGTTGTATCTGGCTGCGGAAAATGCAATAGACACTTATAAGGATATTCGTTTTACCAGTGACCACATGGCAGTGTTGGGTGCCGTAGGTATCTTGCCTATGAATAAATTAATCCGTGAAGATTACATGAAGAATACACTTCAATGGATATGGGATAATTGGAATTGGGGAAAGACTTGGGGCTGGGATTATCCTATGACAGCAATGAATGCTACTCGATTGGGTGAGCCGGAAAAAGCGGTGGAGGCATTGCTTATGAATAAACGTACCAATACATATTTACCGAATGGACATAATTATCAAGATCCCCGTTTACGTGTTTATTTACCTGGTAATGGTGGTTTATTAACTGCCATTGCATTAATGTGCGCTGGTTGGGATGGTTGTGAAATAGAAAATCCTGGTTTCCCGAAAAATGGAAAATGGAATGTAATGTGGGAGGGATTGTCGCCCATGCCTTAAATTGATTTGATAAAGTGGCGTACTATTGTTTATGTGCTGATGTATCAATAGGCTGTGTAATGTTTCGCATAGCTATTGGTATATTGGCACATTGGTTTATTGTTGTAAATGTGGTAATTGTTTATTGAGGCTTTTTGTATTCTGCAACATAAAAAACACCATAAATACGATAAATAATACAGGCTTTATGGACGAATTTCCATATTATTGTATCTTATTCTATGGAATCTAATTCCATTTCGTCTTATTTTTGCAATATTGAAAATAAAAACTATGAAATACAAAAAACTCATTTCTTTTCTAGCTTTCTTTTTAGCAGTTTTGTCAGTATATGGACAGAACCCTTTTGTCTTGAAATCAGGTGAACCGGTGACTATTGCTTGTGGTAATTCAGAGGAAGAAGTTGTACATACAGCTTTGAATTTGCTCAATCGTGATGTAGAGTCTGTTTTTTCTACCCGCATAATCGTTACTCCAGAAAGTAAAAAAGGAAGGATTATAGTCGGAACCATCGGACAAAGTGATTTGATCGCTAAGGCAGGTGTTGATTTATCTCCTATAAAAAATAAAAAAGAAGCTTTTCTGTTGACCGTTTCTTCCACTGGTAAATTAGTTATAGCTGGCAGTGACAAGCGTGGTACTGCATACGGCGTCATGGAACTTTCACGGTTGATAGGCGTTTCTCCATGGGAGTGGTGGGCAGATGCGACCCCTGCAAAGAAAGAGATTTTTCAACTACCGGTTTCTTATCGGAATATGCAGTCTCCTTCCGTAGAATATCGGGGGATTTTTATCAACGATGAGGACTGGGGGCTGACTCCTTGGAGCTGGCAGACATACGAGCCGAGCAATGTGAAAGGACAAATAGGCCCGAAAACGCATGAACGTATCTTTGAATTGATGCTTCGTCTGCGTGCTAATACCTTCTGGCCGGCTATGCATGGCTGTTCTGTACCTTTTTATTTTACACCGGGCAATAAAGAAGTGGCTGATAAGTTTGGTATTTTCATAGGTACTTCTCATTGTGAACCGATGATGCGGAATACCAATGGTGAGTGGAAACGGGATGGAGTGGGAGAGTATGACTATGTTCATAACAGTGCTCATGTTTTGTCCTTTTGGGAACAACGCGTAAAGGAGGTTGCAGAGTTGGATAATCTGTATACTTTAGGCATGCGTGGAGTACACGACGGTGCGATGAATGGTGCTAAGACTATAGAAGAACAAAAAGCCGTTCTGACTAAAGTGCTAAAGGATCAGCGCGATTTGTTGACTAAATATGTCAATAAGGATGTGACTCAAGTGCCTCAAGTCTTTATTCCTTATAAGGAAGTTTTGGATGTGTACCATGCTGGGCTGCAAGTACCCGATGAAGTGACGCTGATGTGGTGCGATGACAATTATGGTTATATCCGTCATTTCCCTACAGCAGAAGAACGTGCCCGTAAGGGAGGAAACGGGGTATATTATCATATATCTTATTGGGGACGTCCGCATGATTATCTTTGGTTAGGAACTGCTCATCCTTCGCTGATATATCAACAAATGACTTTGGCATATGAGCGAGGGATACAGAAAATGTGGATATTGAATGTAGGGGATATTAAACCGTCTGAATATCAGATAGAGCTTTTCCTTGATATGGCATGGAACTTGGAAGCGGTGAAGCAGCAAGGGGTTGTAGCTCATCAACGTCAGTTTCTAGAGCGTGAGTTTGGACTGGAAGTGGCTGCACAATTACAACCTGTCATGCAGGAAGCTTATCGTTTGGCTTATATCCGTAAACCGGAATTTATGGGGAATACTCGTACGGAAGAAAAAGATCCTAAGTTTAAAATTATCAGTGATTTGCCTTGGAGTGAACAAGAAATAAAAGAACGTCTGACTGCATACAAACAATTATCAGATAAAGTGGAGCAGGAATGGCATACGCTTTCTGCACAAAAAAAAGAAACCTATTTCCAGTTGGCGAAGTATCCTGTTCAGGCAGCGGCTCAAATGAATAGTAAACTGTTGACCGCGCAGTTGGCACGTCGTGGAAAGGTTGATTGGGCGGATAGCGACAGGGCGTATGATAGTATTGTTTCCTTGACAAAACGATATAACACGCCCAAATGGAATCGTATGATGGATTTCCAACCACGCAAACTTTCGGTTTTTGACCGGGTGGAAAGAAAAACAGTTTTATCCGTTTTACCTGAAAAACGTCAGGCTGTCTATACATGGAATGGTGCTGATTGCGTTAATAGTTCACCGGCAGTATGCGAGGGGCTAGGTTATGAAGGAAAGGCGGTAGCGGTGGCAAAAAATAAAGAACTTACTTTTGAGTTTGCTGCGTGGGGAACGGATTCTGTAGAGGTGGAGGTACGATTATTGCCTAATCATCCGGTGGAAGGAGAACGGTTGCGTTTTACCATTTCTTTGGATGGAAGTGCCACGGAGGCTGTTTCGTATGAAACCAAAGGACGCAGTGAGGAATGGAAGGAAAATGTTTTGTGTAATCAGGCTGTTCGCCGGATAATTCTTCCTGTTGCACGGAAAACCTCTCATCGTTTAATTTTTACTGCATTGGATGAAGGTGTGGTATTGGATCAGATATACCTTTATACACCTCGGATAAAATAGGGTGAACGAAGATATTCAGGATATTTGTGCATACAGAAATTACAATGAAAAACAACAGATAAAATGAAGAAGACTTTTTTAAAATCTTTGGCTGGTATTGCAGCCGTAGCTTTTGCCGTATCATGTACAGTACCGGCTCCAAAGTATAAAACGGTAATTGTTGATGCTCCTTTTGCTATGGAACCCATCAAAGAATGTGTTTTTCCCGAACAAGATTTTTCCATTGTGGATTATGGTGCGGTGAAAGGTGGGGAAACAGTGAATACGGAGGCCATCGCCAAAGCCATAGCAGCTTGTAATAAGGCCGGAGGAGGCCGTGTGGTTATTCCTGAAGGGGAATGGTTGACAGGACCTATTCATTTTCAAAGTAATGTAAATCTTCATTTGGAAGAAAATGCCATATTACGCTTTACAGATAATCCTTCTGATTATCTGCCTGCTGTGATGACTTCATGGGAGGGTATGGAATGTTACAACTATTCTCCGTTGCTGTATGCTATGGATTGTGAGAATATTGCTATTACCGGAAAAGGAACATTGGCTCCTATTATGGATACTTGGAAAATCTGGTTCAAGCGTCCTAAACCTCACATGGATGCTTTGAAAGAGTTATATACGATGGCTTCTACCGATGTACCTGTAGAACAGCGTCAGATGGCAAAAGGAGAAAATCATCTTCGTCCTCATTTGATACATTTCAACCGGTGTAAAAATGTGCTGCTGGATGAATTCAAGATTCGCCAGAGTCCTTTTTGGACTATACATCTTTATATGTGTGATGGTGGTATCGTACGTAATCTGGATGTAAAGGCTCATGGTCATAACAATGATGGAATTGATTTGGAAATGAGCTGCAACTTCTTGATAGAGAACTGTGTGTTCGATCAAGGGGATGATGCTGTGGTTATCAAGGCAGGGCGTAATCAGGATGCATGGCGTCTGAATACTCCTTGTGAGAATATTGTGATACGCCATTGTGATATTTTGAAAGGACATACTTTACTGGGAATCGGTAGTGAAATGTCTGGTGGTGTACGGAATGTGTACATGCACAATTGTACGGCTCCCGATTCTGTATTCCGTCTTTTCTTTGCTAAAACCAATCATCGCCGTGGCGGATTTATTGAAAATATCTGGATGAAAAATGTGAAAGCGGGAAAGATGCAACGTGTACTCGAAGTGGATACGGATGTGCTTTACCAGTGGCGTGATTTGGTACCTACCTATCAGGATAGCATTACATTCATCAACGGACTTTATATGGATAGTGTGACTTGCGACCGTACCGAGGCTGTTTATGATTTGAAAGGCGATGCCCGTCTTCCTATCAAGAATGTGGAAATAAGGAATGTGACTGTGGGTGAAGTTACAAAGTTTGTGAAGAATGTGGTAAATGCGGAGAATGTGGTGGAGGAAAATATAATTTACAAGGAGAAACAAGATAAACAATGAAAACACAAAAAAAACTATGGAGTGCTTTAGCTGCTCTGTGTGTGGCAACTGTAACGGTTGCCCAACCGGCCTACAATTATTCTAAACTGCAAAAAGAACAGTTGGGGCGTGGCGTTGTGGCCATTCGTGAAAATCCATCGGAGGTAGTGGTGTCGTGGCGTTACCTGTCTTCCGATCCGATCAATACTTCTTTCAATGTATATAGAAATGGAGAGAAAATAGCGGAAGTCCCCAATTCTACAGGTACTTTTTATCGAGATACTTACTCGGGTAATGAAAAAGCGGTATATACTGTAAAACCGATGATAAATGGGGTTGAAACAGGTAAGTTGAATGGAAATTATACTTTGCCGGCTAATGCTCCGTCTGGTTATATCGATATTCCTCTGGACAGGCCGGCAGAAGGTGTGACTCCTTCAGGACAAAAATATACCTATAGTCCTAATGACGCATCTATAGGTGATGTGGACGGCGACGGTGAATATGAGATTATTTTAAAGTGGGATCCTTCCAATGCACATGACAATGCTCATGACGGTTATACCGGAAATGTTTATTTTGATTGCTATCGTCTTACAGGAGAAAAATTGTGGCGCATTGACTTAGGGCATAATGTCCGTGCCGGAGCACACTATACTCAGTTTATGGTGTTTGATTTGGATGGAGATGGTAAGGCGGAAGTAGTCATGAAGACTTCTGATGGAACAAAGGATGGAAAAGGAAAGATAATAGGTGATGCCAAGGCTGATTACCGTGAACCGGGTATCACAGACGGAAATTCCCATGGAAATACACCTCGTAACCAAGGACGTATCCTGACTGGTAACGAATACTTGACTGTATTCAACGGACTGACAGGAGAAGCGATGAAAACAATTGATTATGTTCCGGCTCGTGGTAAATTGACCGACTGGGGAGACAACCGTGCCAACCGCAGTGACCGTTTCCTTGCTTGTGTAGCTTATCTGGATGGAGTACATCCCAGTGTGGTGATGTGTCGTGGATATTATACCCGCGCTGTGCTGGCGGCATTCGACTGGGATGGCAAGAACTTGAAACAACATTGGGTGTTCGACAGCAATAATCCGGGGTGTGGAGACTATGCCGGGCAGGGTAACCATAATCTTCGCGTAGGCGATGTGGATGGTGACGGATGTGATGAAATAATTTATGGTTCTTGTGCTATTGATCATGATGGAAAAGGATTGTATTCTACCCGTATGGGGCATGGAGACGCTATGCATCTAACACAATTTGCTCCCGGATTAAAAGGTTTGCAGGTTTGGGATTGTCATGAAAATAAGAAAGATGGTTCCACTTTCCGTAATGCGGCTACGGGTGAAGTGTTGTTTCAGGTGAAAAGTAGTATAGATGTAGGTCGGTGTATGGCTGCTGATGTTGATCCGCGCAATCCGGGAGTGGAGATGTGGTCATCCGATTCAAAAGGAGTACGTAATATAAAGGGTGAAGTGATTCGTTCTGACCTCAAGAGCTTTTCAGTCAATATGGCTGTATGGTGGGATGGAGATTTGCTTCGTGAGTTGCTGGATAAAAACAGGATAACCAAGTATGATTGGGAAGACGATGTATGTCGTCCGTTAATGATATTTGATGGAACGGATTCAAATAATGGTACGAAGTCCAATCCTTGTTTGCAGGGAGATATAATAGGTGATTGGCGTGAGGAGGTGCTGCTCCGTACGGAAGATAATTCGGCACTTCGTCTGTATGTGTCGCGGATACCGACTGAATACCGTTTTCATACTTTCTTGGAAGATCCGGTGTATCGTATCAGTATCGCTACTCAAAATGTGGCATACAACCAGCCTACCCAGCCTGGTTTTTATTTCGGACCGGATTTGAAAGAGGGGATATTTAGAGGTTATGAATTTAAAAATAAATAAAGACTATATACCATGAATCTGAAAACATTAAGTATGATGGGCGCTCTGTTGCTGCTGGCAGGAACGGGTGCGAATGCGCAAAAGAAGAAAGAAGTACTGAATGATTCGAATACGCCGTTACACTTGTTGCAACCTGCATACAAAGTGCCTTACGGTATGCTCACTACAGAGGAGATAAAGGCCGATATGGATCGTGTCCTTCGTTATTTGGAAAAGAATACTCCGACTCGTGTCGTTGATAAGAATACAGGTAAGGTTATTACGGATTATGCCAATATGACGGCTGATGCACAGCTGGAACGAGGTGCTTTCCGTCTGGCAAGTTATGAATGGGGGGTGACTTATTCAGCTATGTTGGCTGCTGCTGAGGCTACAGGGGATCAGGCTTATTATAAATATGTAACAGATCGTTTTCAGTTTCTGGCCGAGGTTGCTCCACACTTCCGTAAAGTATTGGAAAAGTATGGAACTGTAGATCCGCAGATGAAACAAATTTTGACTCCTCATGCATTGGATGATGCCGGGGCGGTGTGCGCGGCTATGGTCAAGGTGCAGATGAAGAAAAATTCACCGGAACTTAAGCCGTTGATTGATAATTATATGGATTTTATTGTGAATAAGGAGTATCGTCTTGCTGATGGAACATTTGCCCGTACCCGTCCACAACATAATACGTTATGGTTGGACGATATGTTTATGGGTATTCCACCGATAGCTTGGTATTCGTGTATCGCAGGTGATAAACAACAGGCCTATTTGAGCGAAGCTGTACGTCAGATATTTCAATTTGCAGACCGTATGTGGGTTCCCGAGAAGAAACTTTTCCGTCATGGATGGGTGGAAGGTATGCAGGATCATCCTGCTTTCCATTGGGGACGTGCCAATGGTTGGGCGTTGTTGACTATGTGTGAGGTATTGGATGTGTTGCCGGAGGATTATCCTCAGCGCGATAAAATTCTAGATCTGTTCCGTACTCATGTACGTGGTCTTGCTGCATGTCAAAGTGGTGAAGGTTTCTGGCATCAGTTGCTGGATCGTAATGATTCTTATCTGGAAACTTCAGCCACGGCTATTTATGTATATTGCTTTGCCCATGCTATCAATAAAGGATGGATTGACGCTATGGCATACGGACCGGTGGCACAGTTGGGATGGCATGCCGTAACGACTCAAATCAATGCGGAAGGTCAAGTAGACGGAACTTGTGTAGGAACAGGTATGGCTTTTGATCCGGCTTTTTATTATTATCGTCCGGTCAATGTATATGCTGCCCACGGTTATGGTCCGGTACTTTGGGCGGGTGCTGAGATGATTAATATGCTGAACAAACAACATCCTAAAATGAATGACAGCGCCGTGCAGTATTACCGTACGGAACAAAAGACTTCAGAACCTATTTTCCATGTAATGGATGGTGGAGCTAAATAAGAAAAAAACAGAACTTAAAAAAAGGAGGAAAATACCATGAAACGTGAAGCTTTTAAGATGTTCTTGAAGCCGGGCTTTGAGAAAGAGTACGAAAAAAGACATGCGGCTATTTGGCCGGAATTGAAGAAAATGTTATCTGATGGAGGAGTATATGATTACTCCATTTATTGGGATAAGGATACTAATATTCTGTTTGCCTGTCAGAAGACAAAAGGAGATGAGTCTTCGCAAGATATGGGGGCCAATCCCATTGTACAGAAATGGTGGGATTATATGGCGGATATCATGGAAGTAAATCCGGATAATTCTCCGGTAACCATCCCGCTGCCTGAAGTCTTCCACATGGACTAAGATAAAAAAGAGTGTATCGATTCATTTTGATACACTCTTTTTTTATACCTTTGCAGGCACAACAACACTATGATGAATGATATGAAAAAACACATCTATACTTTATGGGCATTCTTTATTCTTTTCAGTCAGAGTATTGCCGCATCAGTCGAGGTGCGTTCTACTCATATGACTACGGGAGATGGAGTCGCCAATAACTCAATTCGATATATATATCAGGATAGCAAAGGCTTTATCTGGATGGGAACGTTGAATGGGCTTAGTCGTTATGACGGGAATTCGTTTGTGACTTTTCGTCCTGAGGGTGGAAATAAAATTTCGTTGATAGACCATCGGATTCGCGATTTGGAAGAAGATAAAAATGGTTTCTTGTGGATTGCGACTTCTGCCGAGTTGTTTAGTTGTTATGATCTGAAGAAAGATTGCTTTGTTGATTTTACCGGTTGTGGGGAATATAAACAACTGTATAGCTATAAGATGACTGACCGTGAAGGTAATGTCTGGTTATGGCAGGATGGAAACGGGTGTCGTAAAGTGACTTATATGAATGGTGGGTTTACATCTATAGTTTTCAAGAAAGAAAATAATAATCTCCCTTCTAATAATGTTACTTATATATCTGAGGATGAACAAGGAAGAATATGGATTGGTAGCCATGACGGTATAGCTCAAGTGGTAGAGGACAAGGCAGTATTGGTGGAAGAAAATCATGATGCTTCCAAGATGATGTCTTTTGGTAAAGATGTTTTTTTTCTTTCGGGAACAGGAACAATTTCGTTGAAGAGAGAAGGAGAGGATAGCCGTATTGTTACTCGTTTAGGTGAAGGTAGTAAAGTATATAGTACCATGCGCTTGCAAAACGATTGGATTGTTTTTACGGAAGATGGCAGTTATGTCTTCAATTTGAAAACTCATCAGGTAAGTTTGGATACGGAACTGAATATAAAAAAAGGACAAGTTCAGATTGACAACCGGGGGAATTTTTGGATTTATAATCATACGGGTAAGGTATGGTATGTCAATGCCAAGACCAGATTTGTCAAGTCTTTCCAACTGATTCCGGCTGATAAAGTAAATTATATAGATGAGGAACGTTACCACATAGTTCATGATTCTCGTGATATAGTTTGGATTTCCACTTATGGTAACGGTTTGTTTGCTTATGATTTGGCAACTGATGAATTGCAGCATTTCGAATCCAATATTAATGGATTCAGTCATATCACTTCAAATTTTTTGCAATATATTATGGAGGATCGTGCCGGTGGTATTTGGGTTAGTTCGGAATATACGGGTATTTCTCGTCTTTCGGTCTTGAATGAAGGAGCTGAGCGTATTTTTCCTGAAGATGAAACTTTATCAGACCGTTCAAATACCGTGCGTATGATCAACCGTATGCCTGATGATAAGATTTGGTTGGGTACCCGTCGTGGAGGATTGTATATTTATGACCCTCATTTGAAAACTATAGAGAGCAGTCGTTATTTTGATTCTAATATTTATGCTGTTGAGGAAGGGGCTGATGGTAGTATTTGGTTGGGGAGCCGTGGAAACGGATTGAGTATTGACGGAAGATGGTACACTTATCACTCGGATGATCCTCTGTCTATTGGAAATAATAATATCTTTACTCTTTACCGGGACCGAAAGAATAGAATGTGGATAGGCACTTTTGGCGGTGGATTGAATTTGGCGGTTAAGGAAAAGGATAGGTATGTATTCAAGCGGTTTTTGAACAATTTTTATAGCCAGCGTCAGATTCGTGTGATACAGGAAGACAATAATGGATGGATATGGGTGGGTACTAGTGCTGGGGTTTACATATTTAATCCTGATTCGTTAATGAATGATCCGGATAACTATATTACTTATAATTATAATAACGGTAAGTTACGTAGTAATGAAATAAAGTGTATCCATCAAGATAGTAAGGGTCGGATATGGGTTGGTACTTCAGGAAAAGGATTCAGTATGTGCATGCCAGAAGGTGATTACAGAAACTTGACTTTTGAGCATTATGATGGAAGTGATGGGTTGGTAAATAGTATGGTGCAATCTATTGTTGAAGACAGGGAGGGCAAACTTTGGGTTGCGACGGAATATGGTATTTCTCGTTTTGATCCGGATACGCATGCTTTTGAAAATTTCTTTTTTTCAGCATATGCGTTGGGGAATGTTTATAGTGAGAACAGTGGTTGTGTGAGTAAGGATGGTAAACTGATGTTTGGTTCTAATTATGGATTAGTTGTTATCACTCCCGGCAAAATTGTGAATAATTCTACTGTAACTCCTATGGCAGCTTTTACCAATCTTCGAATTAATGGTATTGCTATGCGCCCAGGCGATGTGGATTCTCCGTTAGACCGTTCGTTGATTTATACAGATGAAATTGAGTTGAAATATTTCCAAAATTCTTTTGTCATAGATTTCTCTACATTTGATTATTCCGGAACGAATAGTACTAAATATACGTATCGGTTAGATAATTATGATAAGGAGTGGAGTATACCGTCTTCGTTGAATTTTGCAGCTTATAAGAACCTGGTACCCGGTACTTATAAATTGCGGGTGAAAGCTTGCAATGGGGTAGGTGTGTGGGGAGATAAAGAAACGATTTTGAAGATTATCGTTGTTCCTCCTTTTTGGAAAACTACTTGGGCTTTCTTTATTTATGCTATTTTGATAGGGGGGGCGTTATACATCACTTTCAGACTGATGCGTGACTTTAATACTTTGCGTAATCGTATACAGGTGGAGAAACAGCTGACAGAGTATAAATTAGTTTTTTTCACGAATATCTCTCATGAGTTCCGTACTCCCTTGACTTTGATACAAGGAGCATTGGAGAAGATACAGCGTGGTGGTAAAATCCCTAAAGAAATGGCTTATTCATTGAAGGTCATGGATAAAAGTACCCAGCGTATGTTGCGTCTTATCAATCAGTTGCTGGAATTCCGTAAGATGCAGAATAATAAACTGGCCCTTTCTTTAGAGGAAACGGATGTCATGGCTTTCTTGTATGAAATTTTTCTGAGTTTCAATGATGCTGCTGAGTCTAAGAATATGGATTTCAAGTTTTTGCCATCTGTAGCCTCTTATAAGATGTTTATCGATAAGGGTTATTTGGATAAAGTGACTTATAATTTATTGTCTAATGCTTTCAAATATACGCCCAGTGGTGGAAAAGTGACTTTTTCTGTGACGGTAGATGAAGCAAGGAAACTGTTGGTCATATCGGTAGCCGATTCCGGTGTAGGCATTCCTAAAGAGAAGCGTAATGAGTTATTTAAGCGTTTTATGCAAAGTAGTTTTTCGGGTAGTAGTGTCGGAGTCGGCCTGCATTTGACACATGAACTGGTGTGTGTGCATAAAGGTACGATAGTGTATACTGAAAATGAAGGTGGTGGGTCTATATTTACAGTCAGTTTGCCTACTGATATTTCTGTTTATGAGGAAAAAGATTTCCTGATTCCCCATAATGTGTTGCTGGAAGAGGAGGAAGTACATCATGCGGCTGTTCTTGCAGGAGAAATATCGGCGCAAGAAGGGGAAGTGGAACTTCCATCTGCACCACTTAATAAGCGGAAAGTACTTATTATAGAAGATGATAACGATGTACGTGAGTTTTTGAAAGAAGAAGTGGGACAATATTTTGAAGTTGTGGCCGAGGCGGATGGTCCGTCTGGATTGGAACGTGCACGTACGTATGATGCTGATTTGATAATCTGTGATGTGTTGATGCCGGGGATGACAGGGTTTGAGGTAACCCGAAAATTGAAAAATGATTTTGATACAAGTCATATACCTATTATTTTATTGACAGCTATGAGTTCTGCCGAAAGTCATTTGGAAGGTGTGGAAAGTGGTGCGGATGCATATATTACTAAGCCTTTTAGCCCGAAACTACTGTTGGCACGCGCTTTCAAACTAATAGAGCAACGTGAGAAATTACGTGAGAAATTTTCGAATGATCCGAATATGGTACGACCGGCTATTTGTACCTCTGATAAGGATAAAGAATTTGCTGACAGATTACAGGTGGTTATGGAACAACAGATTGGTAATGCTCAGTTTACGATTGATGAGTTTGCTTCGATGATGGGATTGGGACGAACCGTTTTTTATCGTAAGATACGTGGGGTGACGGGATATTCACCCAATGAATATATTCGGATTATTCGTATGAAGAAGGCGGCAGAACTGTTGTTGGAAAATCGTTATACGGTAGCTGAAGTTTCTTATAAAGTAGGTATTAATGATCCGTTCTATTTTAGTAAATGTTTTAAGCAACAATTTGGTGTGGCACCTTCTGTTTATTTGCGTGGAAAGGAAGAGTCCGGGATACAGGATACAGAAAATAAGGACTGATGAAAAACTTTTCTTAAATAAGAAGGTCAATCGAGAATAATATAGAATAGAATCGGTTGACCTTTTTGCTTTAATGGACTATATTATTTAGTATGGCTTGAGACTGATTTTAGTCAGTACTTTGCGACTTACAATATATAGTATCCATGTACAAGCAGAAGCGGTAAGTAATGCTGCTATTTGTCGAGTGGTGTCAGATATATCTAGAGGCAGAGACGCTCCAAGCCACCAACCTGCCAAGGCTGCGGTAACAGTAAGTAAGGCCATAATGATGCTTACTCCTAAAATGAACATTATTCTTTTCATAAATGGTTTAAGTTTGATTCAATATTAAATAAATGCTATTTCAAGTCAGTTTGTTCATGATTATATAAAAAATCGTGAGTAAAAGGGATGTAAATTAAAAAAGGAGTATCCTCTTCCAGAGAATACTCCTTTTTTATGTAGGAATGATAAATCTTACTGATTAACTCTTTTTTCCTGAATTCTAGCTTTCTTGCCAGTAAGAGCACGTAAATAGTACAATTTAGCACGACGAACTTTACCAACTTTGTTAACAGTGATACTGTCGATAGCCGGAGATTCGATAGGGAAAATACGTTCAACACCTACAGTTCCAGACATTTTACGAACGGTGAAACGTTTTTTGTCACCATGTCCAGCGATTTTGATAACAACACCACGGTACAACTGTACACGTTCCTTGCTACCTTCAACGATACGGTATGCCACTGTAATAGTATCACCAGCTTTGAATGAAGGATGCTGTTTGCCAGTAGCAAATGCTTCTTCAGCAATTTTAATTAAATCCATTTTTTTTGATTTTAAATTGTTTATCGTTACCAACGCAACATATCAAGTAACTCTTCTTTGACAGCGATTGCGCGAAAGCGGTGCAAAATTACTAGATTTTTGTCATACAGCCAAATTAAATTCAACTATTTTTTCATCTGATATCGTTGGTTGCAACTTCTTTTTTAACTACATTTGGGCAATAAACAACTAATAAACATGAAACCAAACCGAATTATGTGTATGATTCCGGCAGGAATAGCAGCCGGGATTTTTATGTTTTCAAGCTGTCACTCAGGGTATTCACTGGCATCAGTTGAGGGAAACAGGATAGAAGTGACAGCAGCTTTGGATGCTAACCCGGATTCCACTGCAATCGCTATTTTGACTCCGTATCAAAAAACGGTTGATAGTATTATGTCACCGGTCATAGGACAAAGCGCTCGTTTTATGGATCGCTTTCGTCCTGAAAGTGAGTTATCCAACTTGGTAGCGGATATTTTACGTTGTTCTGCTTCTGCATATATAGGCCGCATAGCCGACGTGGGGGTGACGAATATGGGCGGACTACGTACGGCTTTGCCCGAGGGGGATATAACTTACGGTAATATTTATGAAATAACTCCCTTTGAAAATACATTGTGCATTGTTACTATGAATGGTTCTTTGCTGCGCGAACTTTTTGAAAATATAGCAGCTGTGCATGGTGAGGGATTAAGTGGTGCTTGCCTTGAAATTTCTGGAGATGGAAAATTATTGGATGCTACAGTAGCCGGAAAAGAAATTGAAGACTCCAAAGAGTATAAAGTGGCTACCTTGGATTATTTGGCTGAGGGAAATGACCATATGACTGCTTTTGCTAAAGTAGGCGATGCGGATAAATTGCTGCCTGAAAAGGCCACAGTGCGTCAGTTGTTTCTGAACTATGTGAATGAGCAGACTAAAGCAGGGAAGAAAATAGACTCAAAGATAGAAGGAAGAATTACCGTTAAAGAATAAACAGAACCGTCATGAAACGAATATATGTATTATTTACTGCTCTGTGTGTATGTTGTGTGCTGGCAGCACAGGATATCAAAGAACTTTTGATACTTCATACTAATGATACCCATAGCCGTGTGGAACCTATTTCCATTACTGACCCGAATCCGGAGTTTGCAGGAAAAGCGGGCTTTGTACGTCGTGTTACCTTAATCAAAGAAATGCGGAAACAGAACAAGGATTTGTTATTGTTCGATTGTGGTGACTTTTCACAAGGTTCTCCTTTTTATAATATGTTTGGTGGTGAGGTTGAAGTGAAGCTGATGAATGAAATGGGATATGATGCCGGGACTATTGGAAATCATGAATTTGATTTTGGTTTGGATAATATGGCACGTCTTTTTAAAATGGCGGATTTTCCTATTGTTTGTGCTAATTATGGTGTACAGGGAACTGTTTTGGAGGGTCTTGTCAAACCGTATGTTATTTTGGAACGTAAGGGGGTAAAGGTAGGCGTGTTCGGACTGAGTCCTGCGTTGGAGGGATTAGTACAGGCAAAAAACTGTGAAGAAGTGGTTTTTGAAAATCCAATAGAGGCCGCCCAGCGTGTGGCAGATATATTGAAGAATCGGGAAAAATGTGATTTGGTGGTTTGTTTGTCTCATTTAGGATGGCAAGGAAAACCTTATTCTGATGAAACTTTGATTCCTAATACTCGTAATATTGATATTGTCTTGGGAGGTCATTCGCATTCTTATTTTGATAAGACTTTGTTTTATAAGAATTTGGATGGCAAAGAGATTCCATTGCAACAAATGGGAAAAAATGCTGTTTATGTAGGAGAAATGAAAGTAAGGATGGAAAAGAACTGATAGTTGCTGTTGTATAGGGAAATCTGATATAATTGAGTAAGTTAGATGAGGAGAAACATATTGTTATTTATAAGTTTATGTGTTGTCGGATGTGCGATGATGTATGCACAGCAGATGCCTGGGCTGTTACAAAAGGGGAAGGCGGACACTCAGGATTGTAAGGCGTGGGTGGATGAACAGCTTTCTGAAATGAGTTTGAAGGAAAAGATAGGACAACTGTTTATACACACAGTGGCTCCTCTTCAGACACAACGAAATAAAAACAATATATATGCAGCTATAAAAGAATATAAAGTAGGAGGATTACTTTTTTCGAGTGGCCAGTTGTCTAATCAAGTTTTATTAACTAATTATGCGCAGAGTCTGGCAGAAGTACCTTTGTTCATTACTTTTGATGGTGAATGGGGGCTGGCTATGCGTTTGAAAGGAACTCCTCGTTTTCCAAGAAACAGAGTTTTGGGATGTATACAGGATAATGAACTGCTTTATGAATATGGTAAGGAAGTAGCTCGCCAATGTAAGGAGATAGGTGTGCAGATCAATTTTGCTCCGGTGGCTGATGTGGATGTTAATCCTCGGAATCCGGTTATTAATACCCGTTCTTTTGGTGGTGATCCTCGGAATGTGGCTCAAAAAGTGGTGGCTTATGCTCGTGGTTTGGAGGATGGAGGGGTATTGTCTGTCTGTAAACATTTTCCGGGGCATGGAGATACGGAAGTGGATTCTCATAAGGCGTTACCGGTTTTGAATTTTGATCGTGCGCGTTTGGACAGCATTGAACTTTTTCCGTTTAAAGAGGCTGTTAAAGCAGGACTGGGAGGTATGATGGTAGGGCATTTGGAGGTACCTGAATTGGGTAAAAATCCGGCTTCGATTTCTTCACATATTATTTATAATTTACTTTGTCGGGAATTGGGCTTTCAAGGTTTGGTTTTTACAGATGCTTTGGAGATGAAAGGTATTTCGCAAAATGAGAATATATGCGCTCAAGCCTTGATAGCAGGCAATGATTTATTATTGGCTCCCCGTAATTTGAAGAGAGAATTGGATGGTGTTTTAAATGCTGTAAAAAGTGGAAAACTATCAGAAGAATTGATTACGGAAAAATGTCGTAAAGTATTGACTTATAAATATGTTTTAGGGTTGAAGAATAAACCTCACGTCCAACTTTCCGGGCTGGAGAAACGATTGAATCGCCCGGAAACGAAGGAGTTGATTCTCCGCTTGCAGAAAGCTGCTATAACGGTTCCTGCTAATGTAAGTGGAATCTTGCCTTTGGATTCAAAATTGAAGGGTACGGTGGTTCTGAATATTGGGAAAACTCCCGGTGCAGGGCTTGATTTTTATAATCGTTTGCAAAATACACTCTCTCTCACACGCGTTGTTGCTCGTCCGGATTCGATGGAAGCTATTAGAAAACGATTGTTGGGTAGTCAGCGTGTAATTGTGGTGGTTACTTCGGATGATTACAAAAAGTATAAAACAATGCTTGATTCGCTTCCGGCTGATTTGCCTGTTGTTTATGTGTTTCTGATGCCATTAAAGTCTATGTTGGATATGGAGGGCTACTGGAAGAAAGCGGCGGCTGTAGTATTGGGGCATAGTGATGAATCTGTTATTCAGGAGTATGTGGCTGATGTCTTGGTAGGAAAGGCGGTGGCAGACGGGCGTTTGTCCGTGGCTGTCGCCGATTTGTTCAAACCGGGTGATGGAGTGACTATAACTCCTAAAGTGCCTCGTATTTATAGACCCGAGGATTATGGTATGGACTCCAAAATACTGGAAAAGATAGACGGGATAGCTATGGAAGGAATCAAAGCGAAAGCTTATCCTGGTTGTCAGATTCTAATTTTAAAAGATGGGAAACCAGTATATGATAAGTCTTTCGGTACTTTCACTTATGAAAGTGACCAAAAGGTGGAAAAGGATGATTTGTATGACTTGGCTTCGTTGACCAAGACCACGGCGACGCTGTTGGCTGTTATGAAACTTTACGATGAAGGTAAATTTGGTTTGACCGATCGCATATCCCAATACATTCCAGCTTTAAAAGGCACGGATAAGGAGCGGGTCACTATAGAGGAGTTGCTTTTACACCAGTCGGGCATTCCCGCTTTTTGGCCTTTTTATAAGGAGGCTATAGATAAAGACAGTTATAAGGGGACTTTTTACAAAGCAAGACCGGACGCTAGTCATCATACGCAAATAGATGTACGGCTGTATGTCACTGATAAGTTCGATTATAGAAAAGAGTTGATGGCAAAATCTTTCTCTGCCGATTATCCTTTACAGGTAGCTGACAGTATGTTTCTTCATCGTTCTTTTCGTGATTCCATTATAGCACAAATAGGACGTATTCCATTAAAAGACAGGAGATATCGTTACAGTTGCCTGAACTTTATGTTATTGAAGGAAATGGTAGAGAATATCAGTAAAATGCCTATGAATCTTTTTTTAGATAAAGAATTCTATAAACCGATGGAGATGAACCGTACGGCTTATTTGCCGCTTCGACAGTTTAAAAAGGAGGAAATTGTTCCTACAGTGAAAGCGGATTATTTGCGTAAAGGAAAAGTGTTGCAAGGTTATGTACACGATGAATCAGCTGCTTTCATGGGAGGGGTGTCAGGAAATGCCGGTTTATTTTCTACGGCTCGTGATGTGGCAAAAGTGTATCAGTTATTGATTGATGGAGGAGTTTATAATGGAAAGCGTTATCTGAGTAGGGAAACTTGTGATTTATTTCTAACCCATACTTCGAAGATCAGTAGGAGAGGATTGGGATTCGACAAACCGGATGTGAATAATAGTGTGAAAAGTCCGTGTACGGAAGAAGCGCCTGAAGAGGTGGTAGGACATACTGGTTTTACCGGAACTTGCGCTTGGGCAGATCCGAAAAATCATTTGGTTTTTGTTTTTCTGAGTAATCGGATTTATCCGCGTCCTTTTGACCATAAACAGTTGATGCGGTTAAATATCCGTCCTCGTATGCAACAGGTTATGTATCAGGCTTTGATGAAATAATCGTATTTAGATTAAATACAAATTAGCGCATTTTTGTAATCTCTATGTGACAACTAATAGAGAAAAGCTGTATATTTGCTCCATCAATTAGTACTAATAATTTAATAATTAACGAAAATGGCTTACGTAATTAGTGACGATTGTATCGCTTGCGGTACTTGTATCGATGAATGCCCGGTAGAAGCAATTTCTGAAGGTGATAAGTATTCTATCAATCCGGATCTGTGTACAGAGTGCGGAACTTGTGCTGATGCTTGTCCTTCTGAAGCTATTCATCTTGGCTAAGCAATACAATTTTGTTCTTTAAAGTTAATAACGATCGTTTCCGTTGATGGAAACGGTCGTTTTTTTGTTTTTCTTAAAGCTTTGTGTTGATTACAAGCTCGTATGTCTACTTTATGAATAAAAAAAACAGGCACCACAGAAAAAAACGGATGCCTGTTCTTTTTAAAGAAAGAATATTTTATTTTAATAGGGCTAATGCTTCTTTGATGCGGCGCATAGCTTCTATAATATTCTCATCGGAAGTTGCATAACTCATACGGATGCATTCGGGGGAACCGAATGAAGTACCACCTACACATGCCACATGACCTACTTCAAGTAGATACATTGCCAAATCGTCAGCGTTATTGATATTGCGGTCACCTGCTGATTTGCCAAAAAAAGAATCACATTTCGGAAATAAATAGAATGCTCCTTGAGGATTGTTTACTTCAAATCCTGGAATTTCTTTTGCTAATTTTACAATAAGGTCACGGCGGCGCTGGAATGCCTGACGCATTTCTTCTACGGGAGTTTGAGTGCCTGTATAGGCAGCTTCGGCAGCTTTCTGAGAAACAGAGCACGGACCTGAGGTATATTGTCCTTGTAGCTTATTTACAGCTTTTACAATCCATTCCGGACCGGCAATGAACCCGATTCTCCATCCTGTCATAGCATATGCTTTTGAAACTCCGTTTACAATAATTACATTGTCATGAATCTCGGGGAATTGGGCAATGCTTTCATGTTTGCCACTGTATGTGATATGTTCGTAAATCTCATCGGCTATAACATATACTTGCGGGTGCTTTGCCAAAACAGCGGCCAAGCCAGCCAACTCTTCCTTGGTATAAACAGAACCGGTGGGATTTGACGGTGAGCAAAGAATCAATGCTTTGGTCTTGGGAGTAATCGCTACTTCTAGTTGTGCAGGGGTAATCTTGAAATCCTGATCAATACCGGCAGTAATAATAACAGGAGTACCGTCAGCTAATTTTACCATTTCAGGATAGCTTACCCAATAGGGAGCCGGGACTATTACTTCGTCACCGTTGTTAACTAGAGCCATAATCGTATTACAAACAGATTGTTTGGCACCGTTTGCACAGGAGATTTGTGCAGCTGTATAGTTTAATCCGTTTTCATTCTTCAGTTTGGCTACGATTGCATTGCGAAGTGCAGGATATCCTGGAACTGGAGAATATCTGGAAAAGTTATCATCTACTGCTTTTTTTGCTGCTTCTTTGATGTGGTCCGGGGTATTGAAGTCCGGTTCACCCACGCTTAAATTAATGACATCAACTCCTTGGGCTTTTAACTCATTACTTTTTTGGGACATGGCCAATGTTGCTGAAGGAGACAAACGATTCAAACGATCTGATAATTGATTCATTGCTATTATTTTTAATGTGTTTAAGTTTACTTGCTGCAAAATAAAGGATAATATCTCAATTATGAAAGTAAAACAGACGAAATCGCATGAAAAATGATGTGATTTCGTCTGAGTTATAGCTTTTTTATTTGTTAAAGTGCAATGTATGTCCCATTCTGTCTTTTTTGGTTTTTAAATAACGCTCGTTATATTTGTTAGGCGTGATTTCAATAGGAACGTTTTCAACTATGGACAAACCGTATGATTCCAATCCTACACGTTTGACAGGGTTATTTGTCAGCAAACGCATTTGGGTGACGCCTATACTGCGTAGTATCTGTGCTCCGACTCCATAATCACGTTCATCTGCCTGATGTCCTAAAAGGATATTAGCTTCTACAGTATCCACACCATTTTCTTGTAATTTGTAGGCTTTCATTTTTTCCATTAGTCCTATGCCTCTTCCTTCTTGGTTTAAATAAACAACAGCGCCTTTTCCTTCTTTTTCGATCATTTGCAATGCTTTGTGCAGTTGTTCTCCACAGTCACAACGCATGGATCCGAAAATATCACCGGTGGCGCAAGAAGAATGCACGCGTACCAAAACGGGTTCTCCTTCTTTTATGTCACCTTTTATAATAGCGATATGTTCTAAACCATTACTTTTCTGGCGGAAAGGTATCAGACGGAAATGGCCGTATTCAGTCGGCATGTCCACTTCCACCCCTTTTTCTACTAATGACTCTTGCTTTAGACGATAGGCGATCAAGTCACGGATTGAAATTAGTTTCAGCCCCCATTCATCGGCCATTTTTCTTAGTTCGGGCAGACGAGCCATGGTTCCATCCTCACTCATGATTTCCATTAATGCGGCAGCAGGGTAGAGTCCTGCTAGCCGTGCCATGTCTATACAGGCTTCTGTATGACCGGCACGTCTCAGTACGCCTTTGTCTTGTGCATATAATGGATTGACATGCCCCGGACGTCCGAATGTTTCGGGAGTGGAGGTGGGGTCGGCAAGAGCACGGATAGTGGCGGCCCGGTCGTAGATAGAAACTCCGGTACTGCAACCTTCCAGCTTATCCACAGTTACAGTGAAAGGAGTACCTAGAACTGACGTGTTTGTATCTACTTGATGAGGTAATTCCAATTCCTTGCAACGAGAAATAGTGATAGGTACACAAAGTACGCCACGCGCATGTTTCAGCATGAAATTGACTTGTTCGGGAGTAATTTTTTCCGCAGCAACAATTAAATCGCCTTCATTTTCACGGTCTTCGTCGTCCACTACAATGACAAACTTACCTTCACGGAAGTCAGCTATCGCTTCTTCGATGGTATTTAGTTTTAATTCTTCCATAGTCAAATTATAAATGATTTATTGTTTATTCTTTCTTTAATTTCACGGTTGGTCTTGATTATGTTTTTTAAATCTTTATCCAGCCGGATACTGAACCGCCAAATGCGGAAATAGAAGAACAGGCCTATTGGTACAATGATTCCTGCGAGTAAATTCAGCCATTGGTTGTCAAACGGACTTTTGTGAGCTTTGGTGGACAAAATGGGATATCTATTTAAGTATTCCAGTAATACTCCATCTTTGCTGTTGGATAATTCTTCTATGAGTAGTTCCATTTTGGCGCTGATATCGGCTATGATGTCATCATGTCCTTTGTTGGTGAAGATGCGGATATAATTAGGTGCGTCGGCCAGTCTATGCTTGATGGCATACTCGTTACAGATGTTGCATAGTTTCTCCAGTTCTGTTTGTATGCGTGGATAGTCCGGATCTTCTATAATAACTTCTTTTTTGAATACATGGCGCGAGGGGCGCAGACCTAACAGCATACGGAAGAAATTGATATATACTTCGGCATTGAATACCACTGAGTCATTATTCGACTTATAAGTAAAGAAGGCTCCGATAGGTGCCAATACAATGGTACTCATCCAAACACCTAATACCATATTCATTTCACCGCTTTTTGCTACTCGGGTAGCCCCGGAATCAATGATATAATAGATTACGAAAATCAAGACGGATACCACTACGGGCATTCCTAAACCTCCTTTGCGGATGATGGCTCCCAAAGGCGCACCGATGAAAAAGAAAATCAAACAACTTATAGAGAGGGTGATTTTTTTGTGCCAGTCGGCTTCGTGTTTTCGGATATTGTTGTCCGCATCTGTAGTTTGATAACTTTTCATGTTCCATTCACTGGCCAGTGACTCGGTGCGATCCGCCGCACTACCCAGTGTCTTATCTTTTTCAGCTAAAGTATAGGAATTGAATAGACTGTCTACATTGATTTTGCTGTTTGTTTCAACTATTTTTGCGGAGTCTGTTTTCGATAATATGATATTGCGATAAGTCGAGGCTTTTATTTCATTGTACATGCTTCTTCCCAAACTGTCGGCGCGGTGGCTCAGCGAGTCGATGGACTGGCTGATTTCAATCATATTCTTGCTGTCCGAACGGTCACTTAAAAAACTCCCATCTACCATGTTGAATCCGCCGTCAAATTCAATAATGGTATGTTTCTCTCTGAAGGTTTCACGTCGATAGGGGACATTATTGGATGAAATGGTCTGCGATTTCAGATTTTCGAACTGTTCTCCGTTATACAGATGTAGGTAAAGATGTTGTTTGTCTGCTGTCATCTCCATTTTTCCTTCGGAAGCCCATATAATGTGAGCGTTTTCAAACCCATCTGAAAAGTTGTAGATCAGTACATCTTTTAGCATTCCTGTTTCACGGTCTTTCTGTTTTACATATATATTATACCCCTCAATTTCGTCGTAAAATACACCTTCCGGAATATCCAGTTCTGGTGAAGTTTGCTTCATGGATACAAGTAAAGTAAGCAATTTGATCTGCGCTTTGGGGGCTATGACATTTTGAAAATAAAACGAGGTACAACACAGGAAAGTACAAAAAATAATCAGTGGACGTATGATCCTCAATAAGGGAATACCCGCTGCTTTCATAGACAGCAATTCATATCTTTCACCAAAGTTACCAAATGTCATTAAGGCGGCTAATAAAATTGCCAAAGGTAGGGACAAAGGTATTAAGGTCAGAGCAGAATAAAAGAAAAACTGTGCTAAAACACTCATCTCCAATCCTTTTCCGACCAACTCGTCTACATATCTCCATAAAAATTGCATCATGAAGATGAAGAGACAGATGAAAAAAGTACCTATAAAGAGCATCAAAAAGCTCTTTAGGATAAATATATCTAATTTTTTTATGCGTAGCATTATTTCATTTTGTGCAACTATCAAGGCACAAAATTAGCATAAAAAACGGAGAGCAAAGACAAGTTTTGCATATTTTTATAGAATTACAGTCCGCTTACCCTTTTTAGCTTTTCTATTTCGGAATCCCAAAGTTCTTTCATATCTTCTACTTCATCGGGTTCTGCCCAATCAATCACTTCCAGCATATAGTCAGAGGTCAGTTCGTTATAGACCATTTTCAATTCAAAATAGGCTTTAGGATCTTCATCATCCAGCCATCGAAAGCGTATAAAACTGTTAACCCGGAAGTTTGTTACTTCAGCTTGCCGTGTTTCTGTTTTTCCCCAATAAAAGGTGAATACTTTGTCTTTGAATGTCACCTTGTCTGCAAACCATGTTTCCAGGCCGGATGGGGTACTAATAATAGACCATACAATATTACCGGATCCGGCTTTCAACATGTACTCCAAACGAATTTTTTCTTTTCCCATAGGTTAGCTTTTTAAAGTTTCGGTGGCAAATTAAGCCAAATTTTCTTATTTGCCATAATAAATGCTATGTTTTTTGAAATATTTATTAGCCACATACTAAGCTGTTTTTCTCTTTAAAAACGAATTTTACAAGAAAAAGTTCTCTGAAATGTTGCAATATTCAAAATAACCTTCTATCTTTGCACCCGCAATTGAGAAACGATGGCGGGATAGCTCAGCTGGTTAGAGCGCATGATTCATAATCATGAGGTCCCCAGTTCAATCCTGGGTCCCGCTACAATGAGCAATATTAGACTGTTGAGAGGCTTCCACTCTTGGCGGTCTTTTTAAAAAACGATGGCGGGATAGCTCAGCTGGTTAGAGCGCATGATTCATAATCATGAGGTCCCCGGTTCAATCCCGGGTCCCGCTACACAAAACAAGGTATTTATGAGTTTGTTTCATGGATGTCTTGTTTTTCTTTTATTTTATGTGGACTTATTTTTCTTCTCATAAAGAATCATATTTGAATAATTTTATGTAGATTTGCTACTCATATCAATCAAAGTTGTAACTTTTGCTGAATTATGAAAAACGCATTCTATATGGAAGGGAATTTATGGCTATATAGATTATATCTTTGGGTGGCAATTTTATTATGGCTACCTGTATCCTTACCGGCCGTTGACCTTCCGAATTTAACTTTTCGTACTATTACTATTTCAGACGGCCTGTCTAACAATATTATTAATACTATTTATAAAGATAAAAGAGGCTTTACTTGGTTGGGCACCCAGACCGGATTAGATCGTTTTGACGGTATCAATGTGAAAAGTTTTCTTCAGTTTTCAGGACGTACCATTTTTTCCATAGCCGAAACAGATTCTGTTTATTTGTGGGTGGGTACAGATAAAGGATTATGGAGACTTGATAGGAAAACAGACCAAGTGAAATTGGTCACTTTGGATACAAAGTCGTTGGAAGTTAGATCAGTATTTGTAAGCCAGACAGGGCGATTACTGGTTGGAACAACTCACGGACTTTTTATCTATCAGGAGAATACTTTCAGGAAGGTGCTTTTCGGATCAAATGCTTTGTCTTCTACTAATTTTCTCACTGGCATTGTTGAAGGACATAAAGATACTTTTTGGCTGACTTCACAAGGTGGTTTGATAGAATATAATATTGTAACTGGTCAATCGGAAGTCTATACATATCAGGGTGATGAGAGGTTTGTTAATTATTTTTCTTGTCTGACTCTTTTAAAAGAAAAGCTATATTTAGGAACAGCCGGCAATGGTATGCTTGTTTTTGATATCGGTAAGACGGCTTTTTCTATTTGTCCTGAAGTGGAAAATGGATATATAAAAAGTATCATTGCTGTTAATGATGAGATATGGGTGGGAACAAATGGAAGCGGTATTAGAATAATCAGTGCGTCTACAGGAAAAGAGTTGTCGGCTATAGAGCATACTTCGAATGCGGATGCTATTTGTTCTAATGCAGTTTATTCTTTGTTGAAAGAGGATGATATGCTTTTTGTAGGTACTTACATGGGCGGATTAAGTTATACTCCGGCTCATGGAAGTTTCTTTTCTGTTTATTCTTATCCAGAGCTTTTTAATTCTTATAATATGAATGTACGTGCTTTTTGGGTGGATGCAGATGGGAAAAAAGTAATAGGCACGCGTGACGGACTTTATTATATTTCTGAAATGGAACGAAGGATAAGGCATTATACACATCGGAATTCCATTTTGCGTTCGGATATAATTTTGTCTGTAAAACCTTTCAATCGGGATTTTTTAATTGGAACTTATGGAGGGGGCTTGTACTTGCTTCACAGGAATACGGGTGAACTTTCCTTTCTTCAATCAGATCAATGTTTTATGCAAGGGTCATTTAATGGATATGAAAGGGATGTAAATAATAAATTATGGATCGGCAGTTCCAAAGGTGTGTATGTATATGATCATTTGACAGGGGAATATGAGGTTTATAACAGTCGTAATTCTTCTTTGTCGGTAAATTCTGTTTTTTCATTGAAGGCAGATTCGAAGGGCAGGATGTGGCTGGGCACGGGAGGAGCCGTTTTTATGTATGATAGGGTTGATGGAGTATTTAAATCGGATGTTTTTCCGGAACATGTTTTGCCATATACTAAAAGTGTACGGTTCATTTATGAGGATAAAAAGAAGAATTTGTGGTTTTGTGATGATAAGGAGGGGGTGGTTAAGGTAGATGAGTCTTTTACGACATTTGAACACATCACGATCGATGATTTCTTACCGAATAATTCTGTGATGAGCATAGTGGAAGATCCTAAGAATGGCGGATTATGGTTTGCTACTCAGAGGGGGTTACTATATATAAAGGAAGAGGAAAATTATCATAAGATTTTTTCGTTATACGATGGCATTCCCGGATATATTTTTAATTCTCCGGTACAGATAACGGATGATAATACGGTTTGGTGGGGAAATGAACGAGGATTGGTCTGTTATGATGCAGTAAAGAGCTGGAGTGAGATAGGAACAAAAAAGGTCCAGCCTCCCGTGATTACTTCCATTTCAGTCGCAGGCAGACCTTTGTGCCCGGGAGAGACATTAATGCCCGTTTCTGCTCCATTTATAGATGAGGTGTTTCTGTCTGTAAATGATAATAATATTTCATTCACTTTCTCAGCCTTGAATTATGCAGTGGAGAATACGGATTTATACGAGTATTGTTTGGAAGAATATGATAAGGAATGGAAAACTTTGATGAAAGGAAATCAGGTTTCTTATACAGAACTTCCTGTTGGCGATTATATGTTTAGGGTCAGGGCGGCTTCCAATCCTGCAGCAATAAAAGCGGTAAGGGTGGTTGTTGCCGGAAATACGCCTTTTATAAGATGGATTGTGGTGTTAAGTGTAGTCGTTTGTTGTATTCTTATTTATTTTTACTCCGGGTTATTGGGGAAGTATCGCACAATGAAGGAATATATAAATAAAAAGACGGAACCATCCGAAGAAAACCGGAAAGAAAAATATCAAAAATCAAGGATGGAAGAGAAAACGGCCATGCTCATTATTGGGAAACTGAATGAGTGTATGGAAAAAGATCGGTTATATTTGAATCCTGATTTAAAGTTGCAGGATGTGGCAAAAGTGGTGAAATGTAATACTGGAGAGTTGTCCCAAGTGCTGAATATGTTTATGAATATTGGTTTCACGGATTATGTTAATAAATATAGGATAGACGAATTCATAAAAAGAATACAGGATAAGTCTGCCTCCAGATATACCTTGGTTTCTTTGTCGGAACAATGTGGTTTCAGTTCCCGTACTTCTTTTTTTCGTTCGTTTAAGAAGTTTAAGGGAATGTCACCTGCCGAATATATAAAGGAACATGGGATATTTATAAAGTAGCGTTTGGAATAGGGGTGTTACTCTAGTGATTGGATAGAAGAAGAGAGTTTCATATTTTTTTGAAACTCTCTTTCTTGTTGTGTAATTTGTTGATTCATAGTGCTGTATGGTCTTTTTTGTTTCATCTAGTAAGTTGGGATTAATCCTACTTTACAAGATGGTTGAAAAGACATTTCAGTTTCTAATTTTGCTGATAGAAAAATATTTTTATCCATTAAAGAAACTGATACGATTATGAAAAGCAGAACTTTTTTTACTCTTGTTTTTATCTTTTTAGTTAGCATAGGATGTTTTTCGTGTAAAACGACTGCTACTGATGATTTTCCTGTTGATTCGGAAATTGCGTATTGCCGGTCTCAGGCTATGCGGACGCTGGTTTCTATTCCTTCGTTAGATAAAATTCCTAATTCTATGGATTTAGATAGTATTAAATGGCGTTATACACAGGCAGGCTCTTGGACTTGTGGATTTTGGCCTGGTATCCTTTGGTATTTATATGAGGATACTAAGGATAATATGTGGAGGGAAGCAGCAGGAAAAGTAACCGATATGATTGCTCCCTTGGCTTACAGGAAAGCAAAGAGTCATGATTCCGGTTTTATTATGATGTGTAGTTTGGGCAACGGTTATCGTTTGACAGGAAAACCGGAATATAAGGAAGGATTGCTGCATGCCGCAGATTCTTTGGCTATGCTTTATAATCCTGTTGTGGGTACTATTTTATCTTGGCCTGGAATGGTGAAAAAGGAAAACTGGCCGCACAATACTATTATTGATAATATGATGAATTTGGAACTTTTGTTTTGGGCTGCGCGGAATGGAGGGGGGCAGTATTTGTATGACATTGCCTGTAAACATGCGGAAACGACTATGAAACATCAATTCCGTAAAGATTATTCATGTTATCATGTAGCGGTGTATGATACGCTGGATGGTCATTTTATAAAAGGAGTTACCCATCAAGGATTGAGTGATGATTCTATGTGGGCCCGTGGACAGGCATGGGCTATTTATGGATATACCATGGTATATCGTGAAACACATGATGTGCGTTTTTTGGATTTTGCTCGGAAGGTATCGGATGTCTATTTGTCCCGTCTTCCTGAGGACATGATTCCTTATTGGGATTTTAATGCTCCGGAATTATCCTCAGGTGAACCGAAAGATGCATCGGCTTCTGCCATAACAGCCTCTGCTTTATTGGAACTTTCTACCTATATAAATGATAGTGATTCTGCATTTTTCTATCGGAATAAGGCTGTGGAAATGCTTCAGATACTATCCTCTCCGGCATACCAGGCTCGAAATAAAAAAGATGCTTTTTTATTGCATTCGGTTGGGCACATGAACAAGGGATGGGAAGTTGATGCTTCTATTAGTTATGCTGATTATTATTATATGGAGGCACTTCTCCGCCTGAAAAGGCTGACGGAGAATAAACCGGTCATTGACGAATAATAGATTGTTCAGGGAAGTATAAAGTATATAGAGATCTGTAGTTTCCTTATAGGTGGATTATTTATGATAAGTATATCCCGTTTTCACCTACTGATGAAAACGGGATATACTGTTTTACAGCAGGTAACTAAAGCTTTTAGTTTACTTTAACTATGAAAATTAGTTTTATAACTAAAAGTTTTAGTTCTTTGTGATAATCAAAAGAAAGATTATGAAAATGTTGACAGCAAAGGAAGAAGAGATTATGGGTTATTTTTGGGAAAAAGGCCCGTTGTTTGTAAAACAGTTACTTGATTTTTATGATGAACCGCGTCCACATTTCAATACTCTGTCTACCATTGTGAGAGGATTGGAGGAAAAGGGGTTTCTCAGTCATGAGGTATTTGGAAATACCTATCAGTATTATGCGGTGGTAAGCTGTGATGATTTTAAGAAGAAGACGTTGAAAGGGGTTATCAGTAAATATTTCAATAACTCTTATTTAGGAGCGGTTTCTTCACTGGTGAAGGAGGAGGAGATTTCTCTGGATGAATTGAAGCAGCTTATCCGGGATGTGGAAAAGGCGCATGAATAATCCGGATAAAGAGAATAATTAAAGATACATACTATGGGAGCATTTTTTGTATATATTGTAAAGTCGGCAGTCTGTCTGGCGGTATTCTATTTATTTTACCGCCTGTTGCTGAGCCGTGAAACATTCCATCGTTTTAACCGTATTGCTTTGTTGGGAATACTGATATTGTCCTGTGCCATTCCCTTTGTGGAAGTGACCATGAAAGAACCGATGGAAGTCAGCCAACAATTGCTGACTTGGGAAGAACTGCTGCTTATGGCTAATCTTAATCGGACTGCTACTATAGAAACTGCTCCCGAATCTGCTATTATGTGGCGTGAAGCGCTGCTGATGGTTTATTTGTTGGGTATTGTATTCTTCTTTTTACGTAATGTATGGTCGCTGACCCGTATGCTGAGGCTGATAAAGGGTAGCACCCTTGTCCGTCAGGAAAATGGTATTACGCTGATAACCCACCAAAAAGAAATCGCTCCGTTCAGTTGGATGAAGTTTGTAGTGATCTCTGAGAAAGACCTGAAGGAAAACGGTGAGGAAATACTGACGCATGAATACGCTCATATACGGAAGAGACATTCCATAGATTTACTTATAGCGGATATCTGCATCTTTTTCCAATGGTTCAATCCTGCTTCCTGGTTATTGAAACAGGAACTACAGAACATACACGAGTTCGAAGCGGACGAAAGCGTGATTGCACAAGGTATTGATGCAAAGAAATATCAGTTGTTATTAATAAAAAAAGCTGTTGGCACAAGGCTCTACTCTATGGCCAACAGCTTCAATCACAGTTCACTTAAAAAACGTATTACTATGATGTTAAAAAAGAAATCCAATCCGTGGGCACGACTCAAGTACCTGTATGTGCTTCCATTGGCAGTCATTGCCGTGGCAGCCTTTGCCCGCCCCGAAATCTCTAGTGAGTTAGATGAGATTTCAGCCGTCAAAGTTAATGATTTAACGGCAATTATGAAAACCGAAGAGGTTAAAAGTCCCGAAAAACATCCTGCAAAGGAAATAAAAGTGCAAGGGCAGGTATTAGAAAAAAGTACAAACGCTCCGGTTGTAGGTGCTAATGTGATTATCAAAGGTACCACTTCAGGTACGATCACTGATTTAGATGGAAATTTTGTTATTTCAATGCCTGTTGGGGCTACTTTGAGTGTTTCATATATAAATATGAAAACAAAGGAATTGACTATTACAGAGAAACTTATTGGAAAAATTAAATCTTTAAAAGTGTATTTGGAGGGAGAAATCACAAATAAGACACAGGAAGTGGTTGTAGTAGGTTATGGAGGTGGTGAAGAAGCTTCTGATGAAGTTCCGGTTTTTCAGGTTGTTGAAGAGATGCCTGAGTTTCCGGGTGGTATGGGAGAATGTTTGAAATTCTTGGGGAAGAATATCAAATATCCAGTGGAGGCTCAGAAAGCTGGAGTACAGGGAAAGGTTATTGTACAATTTGTAGTTGAGAAAGATGGTAATATAGCCAATCCCAAAGTTGTCAGGAGCATTGATCCGGATTTGGACGGTGAGGCCATCCGAGTCATTTCCATTATGCCGAAATGGAAACCGGGTATGCAGAAAGGCCAGCCTGTGCGTGTGAAATATACGGTTCCCGTCACTTTCAGACTAGACGGTAAAGATACAAAATCAAATGAAACACGTCATTTGGAGTTGAGGACAGACTCTGTTTTTCAAGAAAATCCATTGCGGATAGGTAAGGAAACTTTTTCGTTGAAAGATTGGAAGGAAAAACCATTGCTTATAGTTGATGGGATAGAAAAGCCTTATAGTCAAATGGAAAAAATGAATGCTTCGGATATTGAATCTATTTCGGTGTTGAAGGATGCGGCAGGTACTGCCATTTATGGAGCCAAGGCCAAGAATGGCGTGATATTGATTACTACAAAGAAACAATAAGAATAAAGATATGAAGAAATTTGTAACACTGCTACTATGTATGCTCCCCATTTCGTTGTTTGCCCAGGTGAATGATGGGATTCGTCAGGCAATGGATAATTATGATTATGAGACAGTAGTTATGCTGATTGAATCCGATTGTCAGGATTCTTTATTGCTTATTACCAAAGCTCAGGCGCTGAAAGCGATGAACCGTTATCCGGAAGCCATAGGGGTATTGAACTCTCTTATCTTGAAAGACAGCACAAACACAAAAGTTTTGATCGACCTTGCCGAGTGTTACAAATTGACGGGTAACTCCCGTCGGGCGGCCAACTGTTATCAGAAGGCAATGAATTTGCAACCGGAAAATAAATTTTTCCGGTTGCAGTTCATACGCTCTTTATTAGCCTCCGAAGATTATGAAGAAGCACGTACGGCTTGTCATGGCTGGTTGGAGCGCGATTCCTTGTCGGCCACCGGATACAAATATCTGGGACAGGCATACGAGGGATTGCAGGATGCCGCCAGTGCCTTTCTTAGTTATAACATAGCCTATCGGCGTGATTCGTTGGATGCCCAGACAGTGGCACGCATTGCCGGTATTTTTAATAACAATCAGCAGTTTAAAGATGCTGTTGATGTGACGGAAGTTTATCGTTTGTCCGATACCACCAATATAGATGTGAACCGCCAGAATGCGAAAGCTTATTGTATGCTGAAAGAGTACGGAACAGCGGTAAAACGCTATGAGTCATTAAAAGAACTGGGTGATCGTAGTTTTCTCACTCTTTACTATTTAGGTGTATCCCATTATGGGGATAACTGGTTTTATGGTGCATACGATAATCTGAAAGAAGCCTATCAAAAAAATCCGATGGATGTGAATGTGCTCTATTATCTGGCAAAAGCTTCGGCACGCACTTCCTGGAAAAAGGAGGGTGTGGAATATATGGAAGAAGCCTTCCGCATAGCGGTTCCTTCTGATAGTATGATGGTACGTCTTTATGACGGGTTGGTAGAATGTTACGATTATGCGGGGGATACAAAGAAAGAGGTGGAAGCCTTGGAGAAGTTATATATTTATACAAAGAAAAACTCCATTCTTTATAAAATAGCCTGTCTCTATGATTGGAAAGAAGATGAGAAGAATGCCATTCGCTATTATAAGAAATACATGGCTACTGTTCCCGAAGATCAGCGTTATGCCTTGGACGAAGACGGGAATCCGGTGGAAGACCGCATAACACTTTACCAGCAGGCATGGAAACGTATCAAAAAAATAAAGGAGGAAGGTTTCTTTAGAGGTGATATTCCGACAAAGTCATTTCCTGTAGAGAAAAAAGATACGTTGGCACTTCGTCATGCAAAATAACGGAAGTCATTTATATAAAAGTAAGAATATATGAAGAAAATTTTGGCTTTGGCACTCTTTGCAGTGGCTCTAGTATCATGCCGGCAAACTATGCAGACCGATGGCTTTAAACTATCCGGTCATTTGGAAGGGCTTCAGGTCGGAGATACTCTTTTTCTTAAAACTTTTTTATTGCCCGATTGGAAAGAAGACGGGACAGATACCATATTGGTGGAAAAGGAGGGAACTTTCTCGGCTTTTATTCCTATGGAACATACTACTTTTTATTTATTGATGCATCAGCCTAAAATGGGTGAACCGTTACGGAGTTGTATTCGCGGAGCTGAGATTATAGCTCGTGTAGGTGATGATATAAAACTGAAAGGGTCTTTGGATTACTTGGGTGCGGTTCGTCATTCGGGTGGTTTTTATGACAATTCGTTGGTGGCTAGGTACGATAGCCTGACTGCGTCTTCCAATACTGAAATGATTGATATCTTCAGTCAGATACTGAAATATCAGGATACAAAGCAAAATGATAGTGTGGCAAAATACGGGCAAATGTATAATGAATATCATCGTCCGCTAATACTGAAGACTGTTCGTGATAGTCTGGCATTGAAAGTGAACGATATGGAATATGCCGCTTTTATGTATGCATCCGCTTTTGTTTTTGATGCTACTTATAAGGATGTGAAAGAGCGTTTGGCACAATTTACTCCAGAGGTTCAAAATTCATATTTTGGACAAATACTTGACAAGCAATTGCTTGTATTGAAGAATATTGAAGTAGGCTTTGCGCCAGCGGAGTTTACAGTGACAGATAAAGATGACCGGAAGGTGTCTTTGTCTGATTATAAAGGCAAATATGTGTTGATTTATCATTGGGGATTATGTCCTGGTACTTTTTGGGTAAATCCTAAAATAATGGATCTCTATCAAAAATATCATGAAAAAGGTTTGGAGGTATTGGGATTTACCCGTGATGATTTATTGAAATCGTTGCAGGGAAGTTCTGAAGAGTTTAAGAAAGATGAACGGGTACAGGGATTGCTAAGCCATCCGTGGACTACAGTTTACACAGAGGAGGAGGGTAACGGCTTTATAGTGAAAGACCTTTATTTTTCAGGAGTTCCCATTCTTATGTTAATCTCTCCGGATGGTATTACTTTGGTCCGTGGATATACAAAGGCATACGAAGAAGTAAAGAATATTTTGGATAGGAACTTGGGAAATAAGTAAGTATGTTAAAAAAAAATACAATGAAAAACTTTGGTATTCTATTGCTTGCTATGGTGAGTTGCTGCCTTTTGCAGGCAAAAAACCGGGTGGTTAAACAGCCGCCTTTCATCGCTCGTAGTTCTTCTACTATTGAGATAGACAGAGTGGTGGTTTCGGATACGGCAACCGTATTGGATATAAAAGCCTTTTTCCGTCCTCATAATTGGATTCAGATAAGTAATGAAAGTTATTTGTTGGCTGATAATGGAGAGAAGTATCCGATTCGTTCCGGTAATGGAATCACTTTGGGTGAAAAATTTTGGATGCCCGATAGCGGCGAAGCTTCTTTTAGTCTTATTTTTCCGTTATTGCCCCCCACAGTGAAAGTGATTGATTTCATTGAAAGCGATTGTGAAGATTGTTTCAAGGTATGGGGAATCCATTTGGATGGAAAATTACCGGAATTAGATTTATCGGATGATGTGAAGAAACAGAAATTGAATTACGATGAACCGTTGCCTAAGGCTGAATTGAAAGATGGCAAATCAGTGATAACCGGTCGTTTGTTAGGCTATGAGAAGCACTATGCACTTCCGTTTTCTTGTAGGACTTGTGATTTGTTGACGGCTAAATTTGAGGATACTGAAATTAAGGTGAATGAAGACGGAACATTTCGGACAGAGATTGAACTTTGTACTCCGACTACGGTCAGTTTTTCTGTGGGACGTGATATTTATTTTGATGTATTTTTAGTTCCCGGTGGTGAATTGGATATGGCTGTCAACTTGCGTGAGTTGAGTCGTTCTGAAAGCAAATTGTTGAAAGGGAAGCGTGCTGGTGGAAAGAAAGTCTATTTTTCAGGTACCATGGCGGCTTTGAATGATGAAATGATAACCGATGATGAACATTTGATGGATGTATGGGGAATGGTTCATTGGAATATGAATGATTTATATAATATGACTGCCGGTCAGTATAAAGCTTATTGGTTGAAAAAATATGAAGAAACCAAATCTGCTATCTGTTCCGATAAGAAAAGAAGTCAGGCATACCGGAATCTTTTATTGGCTCAGAATGATTTGCTTTGTACTTTGACATTGACCCGTGTAAGCTCTAATTTAGCCTATGCTTATGTGCAGTGCAGTGGATTACCGGCTCGTGAAGCTTATCAAAAGTTTAAACAACCGGAATTGAGTGATGATTTCTATGACTATATCCGGCAGCTGAATATACTGAACTCGCCTGTCATGCTTTATACCAATGGTTATGCTGATTTGGTGAGAGGAATGGGCTATATGAGGGTGAAGATGGATGATAAGTTGAGTGATATATTTGCGTTTATTCTCTCTTCCGATAAAGTTTCTGTTGAAGATGCTGAGATAATACGTGAGTTCAAGGCTGATACAGATGCCGGAAAAACATCTGTCTATCGGGAAAAAATGGGAGAATTGCGAATAAAATACGATGATTTGTTTAAAGAATTCAGTTCTATGCAGCAAGACTATATCTTGAAAAAGATTATAGCCGGATATTTGGGTACAGAGCAAGGACTTTTTTTCGATCTGCAGAAAATGATGAAATATGCTCAGAAAATCAGTGACTTCACTCCATTGACTATACATGATTTTGAGGAGATACGGAAGATGAGTGATCCTTATTATCTCAGCAGACTGACAAGGATGAACAACCGTCTTTTGGAAACGATTGAAGCTAATAAGAAAAAGAAAGGTTATACTGTTAATGAATCCGGAGAAGTAAAAGATGAAGATTTATTTTATTCTATCACTTCTAAATTTAAGGGTAAGGTGATTTTGGTCGATTTTTGGGCGACTTGGTGCGGTCCTTGCAAAATGGCTATGAAACAGATGAAACCGATGAAGAAAGATCTTGAAGGTAAAGATATTGTATATGTTTTTATTGCCGGAGAGAACTCGCCCAAAGAAACGTGGGATAACATGATTCCGGATATTCATGGAGAGCATTACCGAGTAACGGCGGCTCAGTGGAATTACCTGAGCAAGCAGTTCAGCATACAGGGGGTTCCGACTTATATTATTGTCGATAAAGAAGGGGGTATTATTCAAAAATACACCGGTTTCCCGGGAGTGGATACCGTAAAAAAAGAATTAATAAAAGCATTAGAGAAATAAAGAACGTGTTCGTCTTGCAAGAATAAAGTGGAAAAGGATCTGTAAGCTGCTGTAAGCATTTACAGATTCTTTTTTTGGATTTATATTACTATCTTTGGCAAGACAAAACTAATATTGAATAATGAAAAACTGGGTCGTTAAGTTATTGGTATTACTTTTCATTCCTTCTTTAGCAGGAATCTTGTTCACTGTTGCTCTTGGTTTTAATCCGGGGGGCTGGTTACAAATTACGACGTATGCTTTCCCTCCGTTACTCACTCTCGCCGGAGGGGCTTTTATCATTGCTTCAAGATGGAAAATTCCTTTTCTTATATTGATGGCGGCTGCCAGTATGGCCTTTAATATTCCTTTACAGAACTGGCTTTTTCATTCGGCAGATGAAGTGGTGCGTTATCATGCTGTTACCGATTTATATAATGGGGGGAATAATGCTCTGTATTTTACTTTCGATACTCTGGAGGTGGATTATGCCCGAAGGAGCAGTGTGACTGTCACTCGTGAGGTGACACGAAGTATGGGCAGACACCGCTATCGTAAGGAACAGAAGCAATATCATTTCTTTGTAGCTCCTGCATTTACCGATTCATTGCCCCGTCATAAGTATGAGGAGCGGGAAGTTAAGGCATGGGTTATTCCGGTGAGGCATGAGAAAGGACAAGCCGTTGTATGTTATGAGCGTTGTATTTTTGATTTAGATGATTATCAAAGGGCCATTGATCGGTCCCGCTGTAAACTCCACCATCCTCAAGCTCCGATTATACGACCTTTGTATTCACAGTTCATTACCCGGCAGGAATGGAAAGGAATCTTTCTGAATGTTGCATGGATTGTACTTTCTGTACTGATGGTACTGGGGGTAATTTTGAATTATCAAGCAGACAGAAAGAAAGCATAATATCGGAACAGACTGTATGAAGGGTACTTTATGAATATTATGATTTTCATGCATGTGACCTGTCAATGTTATTAGTAAATTCTAGAATGATGTTTTCTTTATATAAAACTTTCCCCGGACATTTCATGACAGAAACATCCGGGGAGAGGCATTTCGCTTTTTATTTATTGCAGAGTTTTATTTTGCCTTTACATTCAGATTGGATAATTCTGTGTCCTTATGGATGGATGGCAGATTATTCTGTTTTACAACAACAGTATGAACTTTCCCTTTTGCCACTTGCGGCAAAGTGAATTTCTGTTTGTAGATAACCTGTTCCGCTGATGGGCGCAGCAGATAGCCTGTTTCTTTTTCAAAGCGGTTGTATATTCTTACCACAATTTGGTTACTGCCTTTTTGAAGTGGTAGCAGCACCTTTTCCTCACGGAACTTGCAGCGGTAAGGGTTGAGGTGTTTCATTACAGACTTGCCGTTCAGATAGATTTCGATACCGTTTCCAGCACCTACATCTACTAGAATATCTTGTGCTTTGGGCGATTCTACCTGCTGCATTAGGAAGTAACTTTCCAGAATATTGCTGGGGAACATGGCTTTTTCCTCATTCACTTCTTTCCATTGTCCTTTTCTTACCGGTGCTTTTTCCGGATCAGTATGGATGGTGGCAGGAGCATCGAACAATCCGCTGCCCGGCCCGCAGAAGTAACGCTGACCCCATACGGCCTTGGAAGATAGGTTTAGTGCCTGTGCCTTGCTTGCGTCAAGGGTTACTGTGTAAGGTGTTCCATCTACTTCAACCAGTAATTCCTTACCGTTCTCCTGCGGAGTATAGGTAAATTCCAATGCGTTGAGGTTGGATTTGTTGATGCTCCATTGATAGCTCACCGTACTGCGGTAGTTGCTGTAATAATCGAAACAGGAATAACTATAATTAGGAGTGCGCTGTGCAGCTATAGGTTGTGGTTTCACCGGTTGGTCGAACGTGGCGCAAATCACTTGGATATCTTTTCCATATGCGTCGGCGGGCAGTGTGAAGATCATCTCCTGTCCTTTCTGAATCGCTTTAATGTCTGCTTTTTGCAGTTTGCATCCCGGTATGTTCAAAGTGATTTTATCATCGGCAGGACGGTTGCCCGATAAGATGAGGTAGAGGTTATTGCCTTTGCGGGTAATGGTTCCCCATTCGAATTGCTCGCGGAAAGGAGAGGCTTCTGTACCATAAATGGCTTCACCGTTTTTCTTCAACCAGATACCGATTTCTTTCAGCACTTCTCTTTCAAAGGGTACTACGGAACCGTCGCCTTTGGGACCGATGTTCAGCAGGAAGTTTCCACCATGGGAAACTACATTGATCAGGCTGCGCAGTTTTTCCATCGCTTTGGTGTGAACGTCCCCCCTTTTTTGCCAGGAACGGTAGCTCCAGGTTTCATCGAACATGGAAGCTGCTGTTTGCCATGCGGTCTGCAAAGAGCCTTCGGGATATGTGTTGTCTGCCATGACACTGAAGTCATACTGATCGTTGCCCAACCGGCCGCTTACCATACAGTCTGGTTGCAATCTGTGCACTAGTTGATACAGTTCTTTGCTTTGTTCAGGAGTGTTGGAACCCATGTCAAACCAAAGTTCAGAAATGGGACCGTAGTTGGTCAACAGTTCGGTAACTTGTGCTTTGGTGAATTCATGGTGTTGTGGGGTGATGAAATCACAGTTATGGCTGGAGATGGGATAGGCTTGTGGAAAATGCCAGTCTATCAGTGAGAAATAGATGCCGAAGTTGATTCCGCCACGTTTGCAAGCTTCCGCCATCTCTTTTATAAAGTCGCGTTTGCCAGGGGTGGCATCGTATGAATTATAGTCGGTGGTGGCTGTACGGAACATACAGAAACCGTCGTGATGCTTGGTGGTAATGATGATGGAGCGCATACCGGCTTCTTTGGCCAGTGACACAATAGCGTCTGCATCGAACAGGGTGGGATTGAAACGCAGAGCGGTATCTCCATACCAATCACTGAAGATTCCCGCAAACGACTGGATTTGTTCACTGTATCCTCGGGTGACGGGGCTGCCTTCCCATACGCCTCCCAGTTCGGAATAAAGACCGAAGTGGATGAACATGGAATACTTGTTTTGATGCCATTTCTCAAATGCTTCTTTCGAGATTTGGGCGGTTACACCCAGGCTGATGACGCAAGCCATGATGAAGGTTAGTAATTTTTTCATGATTGTAATTAGTGGTTAACTGAATGAATATATTGCATAATTTCTGTTTGCTGGTCGGGATGGAACCAAACGATGTCTTTGTCTCGTTTGAACCAGGTCATCTGTTTACGAGAGTAGATACGGGAATTTTGTTTGATTTTCCCGATAGCGAATTCCAATGTCCATTCTCCATCCAGATACTTGAATATTTCTTTGTATCCTACGGTATTGAGCGAGTTCAGATGCCGGAAAGGATATACCTGCCGGGCTTCTTCCAACAAGCCGTCCTGCATCATGATGTCCACGCGGCGGTTGATGCGGTCATACAATTCTTCGCGGTCGCGAGTTAGTCCTATCTTGATGATGCGGAAAGGGCGTTCCTTGTGAGTGCGGGTACGAAAAGAAGTATAAGTTTTTCCAGTCATGTAGCATATTTCCAATGCATGTATTACTCGTTTGGGATTTTTCAGATCCACTATTTTGTAATACTCGGGGTCCAGCAGCTTTAGTTCGGCGCAAAGAGTGTCCAGTCCTTTTTGTTCGTAACGGTGTAGCATCAGCTGGCGTGTTTCGTTGTCTACAGTGGGGATATCATCTATGCCTTTGCAGATGGCATCTATATACATCATGGAACCTCCGGTCAGTATTACAGTGTCATGGTTTTGGTACAGGATTTCCAGTTGTGCTAACACATCTGCTTCGTATTGTGCGGCGCTGTAATAATCTGTTAGTTGTAATGTTCCGACAAAGTAATGAGGAACACGCGCCAGTTGCTTGGGAGTAGGGGCGGCAGTTCCTATCTTCAGGTCTGCATATAATTGGCGTGAATCTGCCGAGACAATGGAAGTCCGGAAGTGTTCGGCAATGGAAAGGCTTAGTTCGGTCTTTCCTACACCGGTAGGGCCGATAAGGACGATAAGGGTGTCAGGCATGGTGTTTATAAAAAGAGAGGGGCAGACGTTTAACGTCCGCCCCCGTTAAGATTAATAGTTTTCTTGCTCATAAGGGTCCGGTGAGGAGGCACCGCCCATATCAAATCCTTCGGGATCAAAGTCTTCCATATCGAAGTCTTGATCACCATAAAAATTCTCGTCTATATCCAGATTTCCGCTATTGCTTTTTGCCATCATTTCGTCAAAGTCGACGGTTTGTTTAGGGGCTTCTCCAGCTTTGCGCGAACATACTGCTTTGTCAAGGTCTTTGCCGGTGATGATTTCCGATAGTTCAATGAAAAACACTCGTTCTGCCAGCGGGTCGAATACATACAGCAATTTTTGCTTTTCGTCTTCCACCAAATCACTCAAGCGGGTTTCTCTCATGATGTAGCTGTCTTCTTCCGAACTACTTCCCATATCTTCCAGTGTGATTTCTTGATCTTTCTCCCAGTCGTCATCACAAATGAAGAAAGAGGTCATCTGGTCATCTTTATATCCTGCCGCTTTCAATATCGCTTCGTGCAAATCAAAGAAAGTTGCTTCCGAGTCTATCTTTATTTCTCTTATAAAATCATCGACTTCGTCAGAGATTATTGTAAATCTGTAAATCATATATTTTACTGTATATACTATATAACTTTTTTTTCGTGCAGTAAAGTTATAAAAAACTTTGTTATCTGATGATACCTCTTTGAGAATTTTCTATGAAAGAAATAATATATTCTATTTCTTTGCTCATAGGTATTTCTTTGCGTACTTGTTCCAAGGCATCGGTAACGTTCATACCATTTTGATAAATAATGCGATAGGTGTTGTGTATATTCTCTATTAGTTCATTAGAGAATCCGCGGCGGCGGAGTCCTACGATATTGATTCCTGCGTAGGCGATGGGTTCGCGCCCCGCTATAATATAAGGAGGAATGTCCTTGCTGAAACGTGAACCGCCCTGTACCATTACATAACCGCCTACCCGGCAGAATTGGTGCATCAATACGGCACCGCTGATAATGGCGTTATCATCAATGATAATTTCACCTGCCATCTTGGTGGCATTGCCTATGATGCAACCGCTGCCTATGATGGCATCATGTGCTACGTGTACCCCTTCCATCAACAGGTTGTTACTGCCCACTATGGTTTTGCCTTTAGCCGCTGTACCACGATTGATGGTTACATTCTCGCGAATGGTGTTGTTATCACCTATTTCGGCAGTCGTTTCTTCACCGCGGAATTTCAAATCCTGGGGAATAGCGCCTATAACAGCTCCCGGAAAAATGGTGTTGCCGTTCCCTATGCGTGAGCCATACAGTATATTGGCGTTAGGCATGATTGTGTTGTTATCGCCGATAACTACATTCTTGTCGATAAACACAAAAGGACCGATTTCTACATTCTCACCAATTCTTGCCTCGGGATGTATATATGCTAATGGACTAATCATGTTGTTTTTTTAGTGGTTATTTATTTTTTACTATTTGTGCCATAAACTCGGCTTCGCAGACTACTTTCTCGCCTACAAACACATATCCTTTCATTGTGGAGATGCCCCGGCGGATAGGAGCCAACAATTCAACACGGAACAATAAAGTGTCTCCCGGCACTACTTTCTGACGGAACTTCACTCCGTCTATCTTCATGAAGTAGGTGGAGTACCTTTCGGGTTCATCCACTGAGTTCAAAACAAGCAGACCGCCGCATTGTGCCATGGCCTCTACTTGAAGTACACCAGGCATGACAGGTTCCTGCGGAAAATGTCCCTGGAAGAAAGGTTCGTTGGCTGTTACATTTTTCACACCGACAATGTGGTTCGCGCCGATGGCAACGACTTTGTCCACCAACTGGAACGGATAACGGTGCGGGAGCAGCTCGCGAATGCGGTTTACGTCCATGATGGGGGATTCATTGCAGTTATAGGATGGGGCCTGTATTTCGTGAAGTTTGATTTCTTTGCGTATTTGGCGGGCAAACTTGTTATTAATGGTGTGCCCAGGACGGGTGGCGATGATACGGCCTTTGATGGGCTTGCCTATCAGTGCCAAGTCACCGATGATATCCAGTAGCTTGTGACGTGCCGGTTCGTTGTCCCATACCAGAGGGATATGATTGATATAGCCCAGTTTGGTGGCGTCCATGTGGGGAACACCCATGACATCGGCCAGCTTGTCATAATTTTCTTGGCTCATCTCTTTTTCGTAAATTACGATGGCGTTGTCCAGATCGCCTCCCTTGATCAGTCCGGCACCCAGCAATGGTTCTATTTCGCGGACGAATACAAAGGTACGCGCGGAAGCTACCTCGGTGGGGAATTTAGCCATGTCTTCCAGTGTGGCGAACTGATTGGACAGTATTTTAGACTGATAAGAGATCAGTGCGTTCACACTGAAATTTTCGTCCGGAAGAACAATGATGGAAGATCCGGTTTCCTCGTCCCTAAATTCGATTTTTGATTTTATAATATAGTAATCCTTGACAGCATTCTGTTCTTCGATTCCTACACGCTGTATATTTTCTACATACGCTTTAGCACTGCCGTCCAGAATAGGGAATTCGGGACCGCTTACCTGAATCAGGCAGTTGTCTATACCAGCTGCATAAAGAGCTGCCAAAGCATGTTCTACTGTACTTACTTTTATTCCGTTTTTCATCAGCACAGTGCCGCGGGTGGTATCACCTACATTTTCTGCTACGGCATCAATTATTGGTTGTCCTTCAAGATCAATTCGTTGGATTTTATACCCGTGGTTGTCCGGTGCAGGATTGAATGTCACCGTCAAGTTTACTCCGGTGTGAAGGCCTTTTCCATTTAAAGAAAAACTGCCTCTTAATGTCTTCTGTTTCAACATGGGGTTTATTTATTTAGTTGTTTTTTTAATTCTTCTATCTCTTTCTGCATGGCGTTCAGTGTGGCGTACATTTCGGGTAGTTTTTTGTATACGGCCGATGATTTCATGAAATTCTTGGCGTCGATGGCCGGAGTGCCTAGAATTTGCTCGTTGGATTTCACGTTGCCGGGAACGCCTGCTTGTGCGCCGATACCTACCTTGTCACCTATCTTAATATGTCCGGCTAGTCCTACTTGTCCGCCAAACATACACCATTCACCTACTTTGGTAGAACCTGCAATACCCACCTGTGATGCCATGACAGTGTGGCTTCCTACTTCCACATTGTGTGCTATCTGGATCAGGTTGTCCAGTTTCACCCCTTTATGTACAATGGTGGCACCCATGGTGGCACGATCTACGCAAGTATTAGCACCAATCTCCACATTATCTTCTATGATGGCAATGCCTATTTGTGGAATTTTTTCGTACCCTTCGGGAGAAGGTGCGAATCCGAATCCATCAGCACCGATTACGCAGCCTGCATGCAGGGTACAGTTGTTTCCTACCAAGCAGTCGTGATAGATAGTGGCATGTGGATAAAGTGTACAATTATTACCTACTTTGGCATGACTTCCTACAGTAGCGTGCGGATGGAGGGAAGTGTTGTCCCCAATCTCAGCACCATCGCCTACGCAGGCAAACGGAGCGATATATACATCCTTCCCCAACTTCGCAGTGGGGGCAACGTATGCCAGCGGATCTATACCGGTCTTTTTAGGTTTGCTCATTTCATAGAGCGTCAGTAATTTAGCCAGGCTTTCGTAGGCGTTGTCTACCTTGATTAAGGTAGCTTTTACTTCTTGCTCGGGAACGAAATCTTTGTTTACCAACACAATGGTAGACTGAGTATCGTAAATGTAATGAGTATACTTAGGATTTGAAAGAAAAGAAATCGCTCCCGGCACGCCTTCCTCTATTTTAGCAAAAGTATGCACAGTTGCGTTTTCATCGCCAACAATAATTCCCTGGATGTATTCCGCAATTTGTTTAGCTGAGAACTCCATAATACTGTCTAATTCTTTATGTTCTAAATGTTTCAGTTTTGTTACTTGCGTGTTACATGTTAGTGTAAACACATCATTAATTATGCAAATTACGCATTTTTTTTTTATATATCCGTACAATTCGCTAATTATTTAATGTCCGTCGTTTTCGGAACGCAGGTAACATATATAATATTTCTTGACTTTTCGGGAGAGGAGAGAGATGTTGAGCATATCTGAAGCCTTGGCTATATCACAGGTGCTGCCATCTTTATAGATGATTTCAATACTGTCATCCTCCTTTTTATACATATTGTTTTCTATACTGGATATAGATAGGAAGTATTTTGCTTCTTTTTTGTTGATATTCAGTTGTTTACTTATCCTCGAAAGAATTTCTTCTTTTCGCGTTTTTGTGATAGAAGAGGAGGTCACCTCTACTTTGAATAGTCTCCTGTTAATCATTCCACGGCTCAGAGTGGACAATACCACATCGCTGTGATTGCTCCAAACTTTCAGTGCGGTCCATATATCATTATCATCTAATTGAATAAAATTTTCAAGACAATCCGGGCTGTTATAAAATTCTTTTTTATCAATAGAGTGGTATAAAAAGAATCTTAAAGCGGGTGAGGCGAACAGCTCCACGCCACGTAAAGCTAATTCCTTTGCTCGTGTCAGAGTGTTGATCAGCATTTTTTCACTGGCAACGGATGTCTTGTGCAGATATACCTGCCAGTACATCAGGCGGCGGGACATCAGGAAATTTTCGATGGAGTAAATACCTTTAGACTCTACTACCAGGTGATCGTCTTTTACATCAAGCATTTTGATGATGCGGGCGGACCCGATATTGCCTTCGGATACACCGGTATAGAAACTGTCACGCCGCAAATAGTCCAAACGATCCATATCCAATTGGCCGCTGACCAGTTGGTGCAGGAATTTCTTGGGATATTCATCTTTGAATATCTGTATGGCAAGATTGAGTTGACCTTTCATGTCCTTGTTTATTCGTTCCATCAGCATCAAGGAGATTTCTTCATGTGAAACACCTCCTACCAATGTGTTTTCCAGCACATGGGAGAAGGGACCGTGTCCGATGTCGTGTAACAGGATGGCAGCTTGTACGGCTTCCGCTTCGCTGTCAAAGATGAAGTTACCTTTGGCGGTAAGGTGTTTGATAGTTTCACTCATTAAGTGGAAAGCACCTAATGAGTGTTGGAAACGGGTATGTTGTGCTCCCGGATATACAGCAGAGGACAGGCCCAGTTGCTTGATGCGGGTAAGACGTTGCAGCAATGGGTGACATACAATGTCATATAGTAACCCCTTCGGGATGTTGATAAACCCGAAGACGGGGTCATTTATAATTTTTCGGTCACTCATGGGGAATGATTATTCAGTGTGCTGATATGCTAATAAACCAATGTACTACGCTATGTATCTACCTGGTAATTTGCATATTAGCACATTGTTTTATTGGCACATTATTTTCTCCATCTGTGCCTGGACTTTCTGAGCTTCTTGTCCTGCTACAGTCGCAAAATTCTCAGTTTTATCCGCATAGATAATGGCACGGCTTGAATTAACAATAAGTCCACAGGTACTATTCATGCCATATTTGCAGACTTCCTCTAGAGAACCTCCTTGTGCACCGATTCCAGGTACAAGCAGGAAGTGGTTGGGGACAATTTTACGGATGTCTTCGAAAGCACGTCCTTGTGTGGCGCCTACTACATACATCATGTTTTCATCGTTGGCCCATTCTTGTGATTTGCGCAATACTTTTTCGAAAAGGCGTTCGCCGTTGGTGTCTTCGGTCAGCTGGAAGTCGTGGGAACCCTTGTTGCTGGTAAGTGCTAGCAGGATTACCCATTTGCCTTCGTAACTCAGGAAGGGAGTCACGCTGTCTTCACCCATGTAAGGAGCTACGGTGACTGAGTCAATGTCCAGCTCTTCAAAGAATGTGCGGGCATACATAGCCGAAGTGTTTCCAATATCGCCACGTTTTGCATCGGCAATGATGAATTGGTCGGGATAGTTTTCCTTGATGTAGGATACAGTCTTTTCGAAAGCGATCCATCCTTTTACGCCCATGCTTTCATAAAAGGCCAGATTGGGTTTATAGGCGATGCAATAAGGGGCAGTAGCGTCAATGATAGCTTTATTGAAGGCGAAAATCGGGTCTTCTTCTTTTAACAGATGTTCGGGAATTTTCTTTATGTCGGTATCTAGCCCTACACAGAGGAATGATTTTTTCTTTTGGATATTTTCAAATAATTGTTGCTTGTTCATTATTATATTTACAGTTTATGGTTTACGATATTTTAATTATAATTCGCTCTCTTTCAAACGTTCTGCATTCTCGGCTACAGTCAAATGGTCGATACAGTCTTGAATGTCTCCATCCATAAAGGCGGCCAAATTGTAAATGGTATAGTTGATGCGGTGGTCGGTGATACGTCCTTGTGGATAATTGTAGGTACGTATTTTTGCCGATCTGTCTCCGGTAGATACCATCGTTTTGCGTTTGCTGGCAATGTCGTCAATGTACTTTTGGTGTTCTTTATCATATATAAAGGTACGCAGGCGAGAAAGGGCTCGTTCTTTATTCTTCGGCTGGTCACGGGTTTCGGTACATTCTATCAGGATTTCCTCTACTATCCCGGTGTTGGGATTCTTCCAGTTGTAGCGCAGGCGTACTCCGGATTCCACCTTATTTACGTTCTGTCCGCCGGCACCACCGCTTCGGAAAGTGTCCCACTTGATTTCCCCTTCGTTGATTTCCACATCAAAAGGCTCTGCTTCGGGTAAAACGGCGACTGATGCGGCTGAAGTATGTACACGTCCTTGGGTTTCGGTGGCTGGTACACGTTGTACACGATGTACGCCCGATTCATATTTCAAAGTGCCATATACTTTATCTCCGGTTACGGAGCAGATAATTTCCTTAAAACCTCCTGCTGCTCCTTCATTGGCGCTGGATACTTCCAGTTTCCAACCTTTTGTCTCGCAGTATTTGGAGTACATACGGAACAGGTCACCTGCAAAAATGGCGGCTTCATCACCTCCCGTACCACCGCGTATTTCCAGAATAGCATTTCGGTCATCTTGCGGATCCGCAGGAACGAGTAGTAGTTTGATTTCCTCTTCCAGTTCTGGAATGCGGACTTCGCAGAGATTTGCCTCTTCGCGTGCCATTTCTTTCATCTCCGGGTCGGATTCGTTAGTCATGATTTGTTTGGCCTCTTCCAGTCCATTCAGGCATTGTATATATTCTCTACGGGCTTTCATGATGTCATTCAAGTCCTTGTATTCCTTGGTGAGCTTGACATAACGTTTTTGGTCAGCTATGACATTAGGGTCTGTAATGAGGGTGGAAACTTCCTCAAAGCGAGCCACTAACCCGTCTAATTTCTCAAGTAATGTATTATTGTTTTCTGCCATTCTTTTCTAAACATTTATTTGCGACATACCAAGTGAGTAATATCCACCCAAGTATGGCAAGTACTTTTCTTACTATATATAGTATGTCATGCCAAGTTGTTTCATGACCCCATGCGGTAGAGATGAAATACAACTCGCGTATTGTATCAATTGTAACTAATGAGCATATTATTGCTCCCATGCCATAAAAAAATCTTTTTTTTAATGTAGCATGCTTGGAAGCGTTATTATAATATTGCTTGTCAGTATTTGAATTCTCCAAACTCACTTTTGATAATTAGTTCCTTCTTGTCACTTTCTTCTATACGTCCCACAATCTTCGCGTCAATATTGAATGACTTGCTGATGGCGATCACCTCTTCGGCATGTTCGGGTGAGAGGTAAACTTCCAGGCGGTGGCCCATATTAAATACTTTGTACATTTCTTCCCAATCGGTGCCGCTTTGTTCCTTGATGGTTTTGAACAGAGGGGGGACAGGGAACAGGTTGTCCTTTACTACACGGCAATTGTTTCCTATAAAGTGCAGGACTTTGGTTTGAGCACCGCCTGAGCAGTGAACCATTCCGTGAATTTCAGGTCGGAGCGCATCCAGTAATTTCTTCACTACCGGAGCATAGGTACGGGTAGGTGAGAGTACCAGCTTTCCTGCATCCAGCGGACTTCCTTCTACAGTATCGGTCAGCTTCAAATTGCCACTGTATACTAGTTCTTCAGGTACTGCCTTGTCATAGCTTTCGGGATATTTCTCAGCCAAGTATTTTGCGAACACGTCGTGGCGGGCGCTGGTGAGTCCATTGCTGCCCATGCCTCCGTTGTATTCTTTTTCATAAGTAGCCTGTCCGTAAGATGCCAGACCTATGATGACGTCACCCGGGCGAATATTGGCATTGTTAATGACATCGGTACGTTTCATGCGGCATGTTACGGTAGAATCTACGATGATGGTACGAACCAAGTCACCTACATCAGCAGTCTCGCCTCCAGTAGCGTATACGCCTACACCCATTTCGCGAAGTTCGGCCAACAGTTCATCCGTTCCGTTGATGATAGCGGAAATTACTTCACCCGGAACGAGTAGCTTATTACGGCCGATAGTTGATGAAACCAGAATATTATCTACTGCACCTACACACAACAAGTCATCGATGTTCATAATCAGTGCATCTTGTGCAATGCCTTTCCATACGCTTAAATCGCCGGTTTCTTTCCAATACAAATAAGCCAGTGATGATTTGGTGCCTGCACCATCAGCGTGCATAATGTTGCAATATTCAGGATCTCCGCCTAGAATATCGGGGATGATTTTACAAAAAGCTTGTGGAAAAATACCTTTGTCAATGTTCTTAATGGCGTTGTGCACATCTTCCTTGGATGCTGACACACCGCGCTGCATGTATCGTTGATTGCTCATGAGTTATATATTTTATTCAATTGAATGTGCAAAAATAGTTATTATTTTGCTTATAGCCTTGAGTTTTATGAAAATAAAAGAGGAGAAGAGATTTATTCTGTTTCCATATTATTGCCGTTCCTGTTTTAGATTTATTGCTATACTCTTATTTTTTAGACGAGTAAATTTAATATTTATATCGAACTGACATTGATATCATACATTATTTATATGTTACAATGCCTTATCAATATAACGCCATAAAGAAAGACGCATAGTACAACCACCTCTATTAATATCAAATATCTTAAAGACTATAAAAGAAAACACAGCCTAATTTAACGTGAAATATAAAATTTCCCCGTCACTTCATCGTCTTCATTACCAGTATGTTCCGGTGTGAAAATATCTATAAAGGCCCCGAAACGGTAGGTAATCGCGGTCAATGTACAACATTGCGATCATCGCACCCATAGCGGCAAAATTCCAACAGATGTACCTTGCCGGCAGTATGTTACCATGAAAACAGCTTTATGGCTTTATTGCTTCACCTGTGTGAAGCGGCGGTTTCACACAGGTGACAACGGCTCTTCACCCGAATGACAGGGCCTGTTCACCTGAGTGATGGTACAGATGGTGCACTCTTCTTGCACGGATACTGCCGTAAATATATCAAGATTATGTATCCAATATGACAATTGGCATCTGACGAGCTGGCTTCCGCAAGGAAAAACGAAAAAAACACTTTGTGGGGATACAGAAAATTACGTCACCATATATCGCTGTATATCAGCATAATGCGGTGACGGGACAAAAAACATTGCAGTGCGGAAACGAAAAATAACAGTATGTAAAGTTTTATCAGATTATAACTTAACAACAAAGATGGATATTCCCGGCAGACAAACTTTTTGAGAGCCGGGCATCTGCTACGACATAATGTGTCATACCAAAGAAACAGTTTGCATTTTTTATTTTACGATTGTTCCGACAAAGGTTTGTGCTCCTGCATTATTCAAGATATATACTGTATAGAATCCGCCAGGTAATGAGGCTATGGACATTTGGGGTGCATAAACAAAATATTTTATTTCTTCACCGGTAGCAGTAAATATTTTCACTGTTTTTGCTTCTTTTATTTCAGGCAGGGTGAGAATATCTCCGTCATTTAGTAAAGGCATGTCTGTTTCTGAAATTGCATTCAGTTCCAAGGGAGCGCTTTCGTTTCCGAAACGGTCGGCAGCAGTTACGGCAAAATAACGTTTTTGTCGCCAAGGTGAAATAGGGGTATATTCGTATTCCGTATGGGTGAGATAGGTTTCCAGTAAGTTTCCGGCATCTGTGATATCTACTGGATAGGTATCTGAGGCATAAAGATGATAGGTGACAAGACCTCCGTTGTTATCTGTGGAAATCTGCCAGCTCATGTGCATTTTTCCGTCCGGCAACAGTTGCAGGGAAGGCATGGCCGGAGTGGATGGGGGGATGCTGTCCATCCAGGTCATTGGGGGAATCAATGCCGGAGTGGTATAGAAATTCTCTTGGAGTTCGTCCCAAATGCCTTTGGTGTTGTTTAATAGAAAACGATTGCGGAAATAGGCTTGTCCGTTTAGTTTTATCTGACGGGTGAAATAAAGTTGGCGGACTATTTCGTCCAACGGCCAATTTTGTTCGTTGGGAGAGAGGAAATAAATGCCCAAACCAGGTATTATCCAGCGGTTACCACAATTCTCTTTCCAATCCAATGCAAAAGGATAGAAATTATTTCCCTGAAAATACATCATCGGGAACAATGCATCATGAATACCTTCTTTTAGCCATTTCTGAGCATCTTGGTAAACTACATGATAAGCGTTCCATCCACGGGAGGGGTATCGGTTGGTATCTCGGTATTTGCCAATAGGGGAACTGCTGACTTTCACCCAGGGTTTGATAGTCTTGATGTCGGTATAGAGCCTATGCACAATATCTGTGATATTATCACGCCGCCATTGTTTCAACTCCTTACCTTTACCGTATTTCCGGTAGGTGTCCTTGTCAGGAAAGTTATCGGCTTGCTCGGGGTAGCGGATGTAATCGAAATGAATGCCGTCTATATCATAACGGGAAGTTATTTCTTTTACTATGCATGACAGATATTCTTTGGTTCCCGGATTTCCCGGGTCCAAGTACCAGTTACCTTTATAAAGTTTGCAAATTGTCCGGTTTTTCCGTACTACGGAGCTACGTCCTTGCAATTGTACTTGACGGGTATTTCCGGCAGGAATCGTAACAATCCATGCATGTAGTTCCATGCCTCGTTTGTGGCATTCTCCGATGGCGAAAGCCAAAGGGTCATATCCGGGATTCCCTCCTGTGCTACCTGTCAGTGATTCGGCGAAAGTTTCTATGGCGGAAGGATAAATCATATCTCCGCGCAGACGGGTTTGCAACAATACCGTATTGAAATTGGCGGCTTTCAGACGATCCAGTATATCACATAATTCTTTTTGCTGACGCCGGATGCCTGATGCGTTTATTGCCTTGTTACGAGGCCAGTCCATTCCTCCAAGCGTAGTGAGCCAGGTGGCACGGATTTCATATTTAGGTTGTGAGAAAACTGATAAGAAACTCACTATGACTAGTAATAAAGTTATAAAGAATGTTCGCATTTACTTTAATTTTAGGGCAAAGATACGAAGTAATCAATTAATTCGTTACTTTTGCCCCAACAAAACAAAAAATAGAATATGATAACCTTTATTATTGCATTATTGGTTCTTGTAGGCGGATACTTTTTGTATGGAAGTTATGTGGAACGTGTGTTCGGTCCTGACAAGATTAGGAAGACACCTGCCCTGACCATGGCGGATGGTGTTGACTTTATTCCACTTCCTACTTGGAAGATTTTTATGATTCAATTTTTGAATATAGCCGGCTTAGGACCTATTTTCGGTGCTATAATGGGAGCGAAGTTTGGTACGGCGTCTTATTTGTGGATTGTTTTAGGTACCATTTTTGCCGGGGCGGTACACGATTATTTGTCCGGAATGCTTTCCATTCGGCATGAGGGCGAGAGTTTGCCGGAAATTATCGGTCGTTATTTAGGGCTTCCCACAAAGCAGTTAATGCGTGGTTTTACGGTTGTGCTGATGATATTAGTCGGAGCGGTTTTTGTGGCAGGACCAGCCGGATTGCTTGCCAAACTTACTCCGGAGTATATGGATGTTACTTTTTGGATTATTGTTGTGTTTTTCTATTATATGTTGGCTACATTGTTGCCGGTAGATAAGATTATAGGAAAAATATATCCATTGTTTGCCATTGCTTTATTGTTTATGGCAGTGGGGATTTTGGTGATGTTGTTATGGAATCATCCGGCATTGCCCGAAATTACGGACGGGCTGCATAATACCCATCCTGCCGGATTACCAATTTTTCCTATAATGTTTGTTTCTATTGCTTGTGGGGCCATCAGTGGCTTTCATGCCACACAATCTCCACTGATGGCACGTTGTATGAAGAATGAGAAGTATGGTCGTCCTATTTTTTATGGAGCGATGGTGACCGAAGGGATAGTGGCATTGATTTGGGCTGCTGCCGCTACTTATTTTTTTCATCAAAATGGTATGGAGGAGAGTAATGCTTCGATTATTGTGGACAGCATAACCAAGGAATGGTTGGGTACGATAGGAGGTTTATTGGCTGTACTGGGGGTAATTGCCGCTCCTATTACCAGTGGAGATACCGCTTTGCGTTCAGCTCGTTTGATTGTTGCCGATTTTATGCATTTGGAACAAAAAAGTATAGCGAAACGTTTATTGATTTGTATTCCTATTTTTGCGGTAACTATCGGTATATTATTGTACAGTCAGCGTGATGCGGCGGGATTTGATATGATATGGCGTTATTTTGCCTGGTGTAATCAGGCTTTGTCTGTGTTTACTTTGTGGGCGGTCACTGTTTTTCTAGTACGTGCGAAAAAGAATTATTATATCACCTTGTTTCCTGCCCTGTTTATGACGGCTGTATGTTCTACTTATATTTGCATAGCCCCCGAAGGATTAGCGTTTTCGGATTATGTATCTTATATAATTGGTAGTCTTTGTACGTTGGTAGCCGCTATAGGGTTTGCAAGTTGGTATAGGAAACAAAACAGCATAGTTTATGAAAAAATATAGAAAATCGATTTGGTTGCCTGTAGCTTTATTGGTTTATACTACGGCGATGGCCGTTTATTTTATTCCGCGCAATACGGAAATAAGTGATACGGAAAAGTATCTCACAGTAGGTTTATCCTATATGATTATAGCGTTGTTATGGATTGTCCTTCGTAAGAAAGAAAAGGCGGAGGAAAGACGTGAACGTGATTTGGAAAACAAAAAATAACTATTAAACGACAACATTATGAAGAAAATTTTAGTCAGCTTGATGCTGTTGGTAATGACTGCACTGAGTGCACATGCTCAATTTGAGAAGGATGTATGGTATGTGAATGCTTCATTGACAGGGCTTGACCTATCTCATAGCAAGAATGAAGGAACAAATTTTGGTTTTGCTTTAACCGGCGGCGCATTTGTAGCCGATAATGTGGCTGTGTTGCTGAATTTTAAAGGCAATTATGTAGAACATGGAATGGATGAAACCAGTATTGGTGCACAGGGACGTTATTATTTTTCCAGTTGCGGTATTTATGGAGGACTAGGAATGGCGTATAAACACCTTTCTTGTGTAGGATTTAAAAAGAATCTGGTTTGTTTGACACCGGAAGTCGGATATGCTTTTTTCTTGGGTAGAAATGTGACTATTGAACCGTCTGTATATTATGACTTGAGTTTTAGTGATACTTCAGAATTTAGTAAATTAGGATTCAAGATAGGATTCGGGGTTTATTTCTGATTGATTTAATTCCACCACAGATTACGCAGATTATTGAATGGGAGAATTCATTGAAATTCAATCTATGTAAATCTGTATAATCTGTGGTGAAAAACTTTTTATGTAAGATTAATGCGCATAGAGATGCGTGAACGGAATTTCTTTACCATCACTACCTGTTACTTTTAATTTCAGTTGTCCTCCGTTTTGGTCGAAATAACGTAATTCCATTGGATGATATCCTTTTGCCAATGCTTTTTGCCCCACTATTTCTTTAGGCCCGTGAGGTCCGTCATTGTCTACTATCTGTTCACTGTCTATAGTTAATGTACTACCATCATCGGATAGGAGTGCAAAAGTGTAGATATCGTCTTGAGGAGCATTGAAATATCCTTTGATAATCAGTCCGATATTTCCTTTTACTTTTTTAGGAATCATAACATCTTCCACTGGATAAGTACCATTGACCGGAGCTTTTTCTATTTCACTGCATTTATTTCCTTTAAATTCGTGCCATGTAGCTTTCAAACCCGGATTGGAAGGAGCGGCAGTTACAGAGGGAGTATATTCACTTTTGATGAAACGGGTCTTGACTATGTCACCTTTCTTTCCATTAGGGCGGAAGGTGCAGAAAGTAAAGTCTGTGGTTTCAGTCACTTTGATGGGACCTTCATATATGGGAGATTGTAAAGTAGGAGTACTGCCATCAGTGGTATAGTGAATTTCCGCAGTGGGGTCAAGGCAAGTTACATTGATGGCTCCTTCACCGATAAAGGCGTTGACGGCATTAAAGCCTTCCAAATCGGGTATACGGTAATTGATACCCATGATATTGAGACGTTCAAACTGATCAGACAGGCGTTGTTGGAAGGCACTCCAATCTTTTTGCTCCGGTTTGCTCCAACCTAGTTCGGCAATAGCCAGCAAACGTGGAATAGCCATATATTGCATACGTGCGTTGGAAGGAATCCATTCGCACCAAATATTTCCCTGCACTCCTAAAATCAGCGACTGCTGCTCGGAGGTCAGGTTGTCTGTCGTATCCAGATTATAAATACTTGCCATAGAGTTCTTATCTTCTGCATAATCCAAATAAAATTGTCCGTTAGGAGTGAAAATGACAGGGTTGCCTTGTGCTGTTGTCTTGGTTGCTGCATCTTTTACCCAGCTGCGCCACCACATTACGGTAGCTGTTTTAGACAATCCGCCTTCAATGATTTCATCCCAGCCTATCATTTCTTTGCCTTTCTCGTTAAAGAATCTCTCCATGTCATGAATGAACCATGATTGCAGTTCTTCTTCAGTTTTCAGATTATTGTCATGCATACGTTTCTGACAGTCCGGACATTTTTTCCAATTAGTTTTTTCTACTTCGTCACCTCCTATATGTACATACTTATAGGGGAAAAGGGCTATCAGTTCTGTATAAATATTCTTGCAGAATTCCAATGCGGAGTCTTTCCCCGGACAAACAGGTGAGGAGAAGACGCTTCCCCAACCGGTTTCGTTAAAACAGGAAACACCTTCATAGTTACTTACAGCTGCCAGCATGTGTCCCGGCATATCAATTTCGGGAATAATATCTATGCCTCGTATTTTGGCGTATGCTATGACATCCTTGATATCTTCCTGAGTGTAGTAGCCTCCATATAAGGTGTCACCTTCTACGATGCGTATCTTGTCTTCAGGAATTGCCATATCCGGGTTGTTATTAGTCTTTGACTGACGTATGCATTCGCGATCATGAGAATTGAATTTGCGCCATGCTCCTTTTTCCGTCAGTAAAGGATATTTCTTGATTTCAATACGCCATCCTTGGTCGTCGGTAAGATGCCAGTGGAATTTATTCATCTTGTAAAGGGCCATGACATCCAGTAATTCTTTCACCTCACCTATTGTGTAGAAATGGCGGGATACGTCCAGCATAATGCCTCTCCATTCAAAGCGGGGGGCATCTTGAATGTTAACGGCCGGTATGGCCCAGTCTGTACCTTTAACAATTTCCTTAGATTCTATTTGCGGGGGAAACAGCTGTCTGAGTGATTCGATACCTGCAATGACACCTCCGTAAGAGTTACCTGTAATGTTGACCTTATCGCTCTCGGCTGTCAGGGTATAAGCTCCTTCTTTTCCTTGAACATCACCCAAGGCAAGGGTGATGGTTCCTTCGCCTTCTTTGACTTTAAGGTCGTAGCCTGTGGCTCTGGAAAGCATATCGGCCAAATACTCGGCTGCGGGAATTAGTTCGGCGTCAATAACACCGATGGAGGTATTACTTTTCAATACAAAAGCACCGTTTGTTTCCTCCAGATGGTTGGTTATGGGTACAATGGATACCTCTTTTGTTACAGGGGGAGTACCGGTACATGCTCCCAACATCAATGTGCCTGCTAACATACAGGCGGTCATTAACTGTTTATGTGTACATTTGGTCATAGGATAATAAATTAGGTTATTGGACAAAGATAACAGAAATATTGGGAAAAACGATATTATTTGGCGGGATATTGGAAAGTAACCAGTACTCCTTTATGGTCTGTAGGCCATACGCCCAATGGTTCTATAAACTTGTCTTTAGATGTTTCCTGAACACGCTGTGCACGGACTATAGAATTTTTCGGACCGAAAATGGCGGCGTCTTTCACTTTCAACCCCTTTTCGGGATAATACCAAATGTAATCTATACGGTCGCGTTCATCTGCTTTGGGAGCCCAGGTTATTTTGTCGGCGGGCTTTGCCGGATTATCCGAAGGATAAGTGAAGCCGGGATAGTTTAATACATCTGGATAGAATTCTCGATAGGCGTCTTTCAATCCGGCTTCGTCTAACAGGACAGGAACTGTCCAGGGGATTACAAAGCCATGATGGTCATACAGGTCTTTGGTCTCTTCAGTCCAATCTTGATGTGAAGGTTCATTAAAATCTCCTCCTAAAATGATGGTGTAGCCGGCTGCACGATCTTTTTTTGCCTGTTCAATGAATAGTCTGATGGCGTCATCGCGTTGTGAGGCTACATTTCTCTTTAATACTTCTTCTACGGTAGTGGGGATAGGGATTTCTTCCCAAGTAGAACCATCATATCCGCGTACATTATAATAGGCGTCATCCAAATAATCAAGATGAGCGGTGTAGACTGCTATTTTCTGTCCGTTCATATCGGCTGTAAGGCGATAGATACTGCCGTGGTCATTCTTTTCGGGGAAAACGGTTAATGAATCAGTGATGGGGTATCGGCTTAACAGACCTGTATCATAGGTATAGAAGGAATAATAGGTTTCTCCTTTTTCCTTTAATGATTGCACTAGGCGGGCAGTGAAATTGGTGTTTTCGTAATTACGTACTTCGCTCAATGTGACGAAGTCCGGACGAAGACGGGCTATTTCATTCACAATAGCGTCGTAACCACCGGGAATTACAGTTCCTTCTTGCCAAATGTTCCATTGAAGAACGGTGAATTCTTTCTCTTTTTGTGAACATCCCAATAGGAAAGGGAACAGCAAGAGTAGTAAAAAAAGTTTTTTCATATTCTGTTGATTTATAAGGTTATTAATTCAATTCTAAATTTACTCATATTTTCGTTTAGATTTAGATTGACAATGCGGAAAACATTAAAACAGATTTTTAGTAAAATGATTCTGCAATCATACCACAAAATGCTAAATTTACAGAACGGAATAAATCACTTTTAAATTCCCATTTATCATCTAGTGGTATATTGCGTATAATCATATTTAATAATTTGTGTCAGTTTGGACAATCAGCGGTGAATAAAAAATCAATCAGGAGAATCCATCGCCAGTTTTTCCTTCAAAAACTGTCCCGTATAAGATGCCGCACATGCTGCAACTTCTTCCGGAGTGCCCGCAACTACCAGATTTCCTCCCATATTTCCTCCTTCGGGCCCTAGGTCAATCACATGGTCGGCACATTTTATCACATCCATATTATGCTCGATAATGATAATGGTATGTCCGCGGCTGATTAAGGCTTCAAATGCTTCCAGCAGTTTCTTGATATCATGAAAATGCAGACCTGTGGTTGGTTCATCGAATACAAAAATAGTGGGTTGTGCTTTCTCTATGCTCAGAAAATAGGCTAGTTTTACGCGTTGATTCTCGCCACCGGAAAGAGTGGAGGAGGCTTGTCCCAACTTTATATATCCCAATCCCACTTCTTGTAATGGGGTTAGTTTTTTCACTATCTTTTTTTGATTGTATTCGGTGAAGAATTCGATAGCTTGATTCACTGTCATTTCCAGAATATCATAGATGTTCTTATCTTGAAATTTTACTTCCAGTGTGTCGCTCTTGAAACGTTTTCCATGACAAGATTCACATTCTAATACCAAATCTGCCATAAATTGCATTTCAACGGTTACCGTACCGTCACCTTTACATTCCTCACAACGACCGCCTTCGGTATTGAATGAGAAATATCCGGCAGTATATCCCATTTGTTTGGCAAGAGGCTGTTCGGCAAAGAGTTTGCGTATTTCGTCGTATGCTTTTACATAGGTCACCGGATTGCTGCGTGATGATTTTCCGATAGGATTCTGGTCTACAAATTCAATATCTTTCACTAGCTGTACATCCCCTTCCAAAGAGATGAACTCACCCGGCCGTTCGCTAGCTTCACTATATTCGCGTTTCAATGCCTTGTAAAAGACATCACGTACCAACGTACTCTTTCCCGAACCGCTGACCCCCGTAACTACCGTCATTACATTCAGTGGAAATTTTACGTCAATGCCTTTAAGGTTGTTTTCACGTGCACCTTTTATTTCTATATAATTGTTCCACGGACGATGGCATCGGGGGATCTCTATGTTTTCTTCTCCCAACAAATAGCGTACCGTATAACTATTACTGTTTCTTTGAAGATCGTTCATGCTGCCTTGATATACTATCTGTCCTCCTAAACGTCCTGCTTGAGGACCGATATCAATGATATAATCGGCAGCACGGATTATTTCTTCATCATGTTCTACCACTACTACGGTGTTTCCCAGTTCCTGTAACTGACGAAGTACTTTTATCAGCCGGTCAGTGTCACGGCTGTGTAATCCGATACTGGGTTCGTCTAGAATATAGAGTGAGCCTACCAAGCTGCTGCCTAATGAGGTGGCCAGATTGATGCGCTGACTTTCGCCGCCGGAGAGTGAGTTGCTGAGACGGTTCAGTGTAAGATATCCCAAACCTACATCCATGAGGAAGTTGATGCGGTTGGTAATTTCCGTTAAGATCCGTTTGGCGATGGCTGTATCATGTGCATCTAGTTCTAGAGTGCGGAAGAATTCTTTTAAGTCATGAATAGGTAAGTCAACCAGTTGAGAAATGGATTTTCCACCTACTTTTACATAACCGGCTTCTTTTTTCAAGCGTGTTCCATGGCAGACAGGACAAATAGTTTTTCCCCGGTATCGTGCCAGCATCACACGATATTGTATTTTATATTGATTTTCTTCCAGCATTCTGAAGAAAGAATCTATACAGGCCTTATTTCTAGGGCCATGCCATAAATAATCTTTTTGTTCCTGTGTCAGTTCATAATAAGGGGCAAAGATGGGAAAATCGTGGGCGGGAGCTTCATGAATGAATTCTTGTAACCATTCCCCCATCTTTTCTCCGCGCCAGCAGAGGACAGCTCCGTCATATACACTCAGAGCACGGTTTGGAATCACCAGATGTTCATCTATACCTATCACTTTACCGAAGCCTTCGCATTCGGGACAAGCTCCGAGAGGGGAATTGAATGAAAACATTTGGTCATTCGGTTCTTCGAATTTAATTCCGTCGGCTTCGAATTTAGTGCTGAAAGAGAATAGCTGCGTACTTCCGTCAGCAGAGTAGAAGCGGAGGAGGCAATTTCCGTCTCCCTCGTACATGGCTGTTTCGGCAGAATCGGTGAGGCGGCTGATACTGTCTTTGCTATCATCGGCTGTCATGCGATCTACCAGCAGATAGATGTTTTGTCTTTTATCTTCGGCAGCTGTTTGTTGCAGAAAATCTTCTATACGAACTATTTCACGGTTAACCTCTACACGGGTGAATCCTTGTTTAAAGTCCATTTCTAGCTGTTGACGCAGTGTACGGCCTTCACGGGGCATCATAGGAGTGAGAACCGTGTATTTTGTTCCTTTAGGAAAGGAGAGCATACAGCTTACAATATCTTCAATACTATGCTTTTTCACCAGTTGCCCGCTAATGGGAGAATAAGTCTTCCCCACGCGTGCATAGAGTAGTCGCAGATACTCATATATTTCGGTGGAAGTCCCCACGGTGGAACGTGGATTGCGGCTGTTCACTTTTTGCTCTATGGCGATAGCGGGTGGTATACCTTTAATGAAATCACACTCAGGTTTGCTTATACGGCCCAGAAATTGGCGGGCGTATGATGACAGGCTTTCTACATAGCGTCGCTGACCTTCAGCGTATAATGTATCAAAAGCCAATGATGATTTTCCGGAACCGGATAGGCCCGTGATAACGACCAGCTTATTGCGTGGTATGTTGACATCGATGTTTTTGAGGTTGTTTACCTTTGCTCCTTTTATGGATATATAGTTACTTTCTGACATTCTTTATTGAATTTGGTTTAATATGCAAAGATAATTATAAGTTTTCTTATCTTTGCAAGCGTATTAAACAAGAATAACAAAATGAGAGCAAAAACTATTCTTCTTTTATTGATAGCACTACTTTTTACTTCTGTTGTCAGTGCTCAGACACGTTATCCTAAACGTGAGTTCCGCGGTGCATGGATTCAGTGTGTGAATGGACAGTTCCAAGGGATGCCGGCAGAGAAGATGCAGCAGCTATTAATAAATCAACTAAACAGTCTGCAAGGCGCAGGCATTAATGCGATAATTTTTCAGGTACGTGCAGAAGCCGATGCCTTGTATAAATCTTCTTATGAGCCGTGGAGCCGCTTTCTTACGGGAGTGCAGGGTAGAGTGCCTTCACCTTATTGGGACCCGATGCAGTTCATGATTGATGAATGCCATAAGCGTGGAATGGAGTTCCATGCCTGGATTAACCCTTACCGTGCCAAGACAAAGGGAACTACTGCCTTATCACCCATTCATCCGTATAATAAGAATCCGGAACGTTTCGTGAATTATGCTGGTCAGCTTTATTTTGATCCGGCTTTGCCCGAAAACCGAAAATATATTTGTAAGATTGTGCGCGATATTGTTACTCGTTATGATGTGGATGCCATTCATATGGATGATTATTTTTATCCTTATCCCAACCCGGGCGAGGATTTTCCTGATCATGTCAGTTTTGCGCAATATGGTCGCGGATACAGTAATAAAGCCGATTGGCGCCGTGACAACGTGAATGTGCTGATAAAGGAAATCCATGAGACAGTGCGCGAGTGTAAGCCGTGGGTGAAGTTCGGTGTTTCTCCTTTTGGTATCTATCGTAACAAGAAAAATGATCCGAATGGAAGTGATACACGTGGTCTTCAGAATTATGATGATTTATATGCAGATGTGCTGATGTGGATTAATAATGGTTGGGTAGATTATAATATCCCTCAGATTTATTGGGAAATAGGTCATCCTGCTGCCGATTATGACAACTTGATACATTGGTGGGCAAAACATGCCGCTTCGCGTCCGTTATTTATCGGTCAGGATGTGATGCGTACGGTGAACAAGGCGGATGCCCGTAATCCATTACAAAACCAGATGCCTGCCAAAATGAAGTTGCAACGGTCGCTTCCTACCGTGCAGGGAAGTTGTCAATGGTATGCTGCAGCAGTGGTGGATAACGCCGGTAATTACCGCACTATGTTGGAGAAGGAGTATCATCGTTATCCGGCTTTGATTCCTGAATCTCCTTTTATGGACGATAAGGCTCCAGGTAAAGTAAAGAAGGTAAAGATGGTATGGACGTATGAAGGTCCAGTACTCTTCTGGACAGCTCCGAAGGCAAAGGACGAGATGGACAAAGCTGTACAGTATGTGGTTTATCGCTTTGATAAAAAAGAAAAAGTCAATTTGGATGATGCTTCCCATATTGTAGCCATTACCCGTGATCATTTTTATCCATTACCTTATAACGATGGAAAAACGAAGTACCAGTATGTGGTGACAGCGTTGGATCGTTTGCACAATGAGTCGAAAGGTACTAAAAAGAAAGTGAAACTGTAAGAAGCGGGAGTGTTTCTTTTAGATTTTATTTCTACTGCCACTGCCTGGGTATTTATTCATGTAATATCGATGAATAAAGAATTCTAGGGTAGTGGCAGTTGATTTGTATGCTGCCATATCTTCCGAGTACGATATTGTTTATGTTGAGATCAATGAAAAAAGGTTATAACATCTGCATCCATCTTATGGCTTTCTCTAATCAGTGATAACAAGTATCTGCAATAAATATATCAAGTAGTGATATAAATTCTATTGATCTCTTGAATTTATTTTCGTCATATATAAAGTCCCGTTGGCAAAATTGATTTTTTTCAGATTGTGTTATGAAACTTAAGAAGCTTTACCAACGGGAAATGTATTTATAATTTCACATTGACTTGTTTCCCTTTATAGGAAATAGATTGGTCAAAGGTGGGGCTATCCTCATCTCCACATCCTTTCCCCGGTTCAACAAGTATGATGTTGAATTTGCGGTTTTTCAGCATACCTTTGTAGTTGCCTTTTCGCTCGTTAATAGTCAGTGTGCGCTCTTTGTCATCCCATTTCATCAGGATGGTTGTGTAAGCACCTTTTTCATAATTATAATTATCAAATTCATCTTCATAAAGGGTAAATTCCGCATCAGCACCCGGATAGATGCGAATCGTCAGATTATCCCACTTCTTTTCTGTAGAGTATTGCACTGCTGGTCCCCAAGGAAGGATAGATCCCGCACGTACATAAATAGGCATAATATCAATGGGTACTTCCCGTTGGATCGTTTGCCCGCCTTCCAAAGTTTGCCCGGTCCAAAAGTCTGTCCAGTTTGCTCCTTTAGGTAAATATACCTCTGTATTTCCAATCTTTTTTAAATCTTTTAAGTAACCGTTCTGATTTTTGTCTTGCCATGTATAAAGCGAGTCTGTAACGGGACGTACTAGGAAATTATGTCCGAACATATATTCGGTATCCATATCAAGTACTTTGGGATCTTTCGGGAAATCCATCATTAATGGGCGGATAAAGCTGCCTGCTTTGCTGGTTACCTCCCAGGAAGTGCTATAAAGATAAGGTAGCAGACGATAACGCAGGTGAGTATATTTTTCTAACGCATTATAGGCCCAGTCGCCTTTTTGGCCGAATTGGTATATTTCGACTGCTACCGGACTAGAATTGTGTGAGCGCATAATGGGTTGAAACACTCCCCATTGATACCAGCGGACATGTAACTCGTGATAAGCTATGTTGTTTACATTATTATTGTATTTCCAGGCAAAGAATCCTCCCAAATCTGTATTCCAATAGGGAATGCCGCATAATGAGTAATTCAATCCGGCTGCTAATTGTTTGCGCATGACTTCCCAGGTAGAAACTACATCTCCGCTCCACGAATGAGAAGCATAGCGTTGCTGTCCTAGGAAAGAAGAACGAGTGAGTAGGAATACTCGTTTGTCCGAAGTAGTAGCTCGTTGATGTTCATATACTCCTTTATTGGACATTAACGGGAAAGCATTATGTACTCTGCGGAAAGTTCCCAAATAGGTGAGAGTATTAAAATCCTGGTCCTTCAGATTCATGTGATCGGGTTCAGTAGAGTCCAGCCACCAACCGTCCATGCCCAGATCGAATATGTTCTTTTTCATCTCTGACCAATAGAGATCACGTGCAACAGGATTATAAGGGTCGTATGGCCTGACTCCGGCATTGTTGGGCCAAGTATCAAATTGAAGAAGTGCTTTCAGACTGTCCATTTTTTGATACATTTCAGTCCAAGGGCCGAAAGAAGCCCATACGGAGATCATGATATGTGCATTTTGTTTGTGCACATAGTCAATCATTTCTTTGGGAGTTTTGATTCTTGGAGTACCGTAACGTGCGCTTTTATCTTCTCCGTTTGGAAGATATTTCATATATTCTTTATCGCCCATTTTGTTGATGTAACGGGGATTTTGGAACTTCATGGCATTCCAGTTAGAGTCGCATCCCCAATATTGCCAATCCTGTATAATGCCATCCAGAGGGACTTTCAGTTTACGGTACTTATCTACAACTTCGCATAATTCATCCGGGCTTTTATAACGTTCGCGACATTGCCAGAATCCTAGTGCCCAAAGCGGATAGAGAGGAGCCTGTCCAGTCAGTTCGCGTACATTGGCTATTACTTTATCTGCATTGCCGCCGTAAATGAAATAATAATCTGCACAATCACCTACTTCCGAGTCAAAAGACATTTCTTGTGGATTGTCTACAAAAGTGGTGGGGGAGTAATTGTCCCAATAAAGGGCATATCCTTTTATTGAATGAATAAACGGAATGCAAATGCTCATGTTTTGGTTACGGAGAAATAGTTTCTGATTCCGTTGGTTCACTTTTCCTGTTTGTTGCTGTCCTAGTCCGTAAATCACTTCATCTTTGTCCAGTAAGAAAGCTTGACGAACATTATATGATGGAACGCCGGCGTCATCGAAGGGGGTGAATTGGGTACCATAATCTTTATCAGTCAGTAATAATTTTCCTTCTTTGTCGGAAAAACGGATACCTCCGGTTTCAGGATTTACTTCTACTTGTATAACATTGCTGCTGAGTGTTACATTTTTCCCTTTCTCACCGAAAGTTACAGAGGTGGTTTCCGGTGTTTTGATAATGACCAGACTTTCTTTTTTATAAGGTTTCTTAATGGGGGTTTTATAAATACGGACAATGGTGGGAGAGTAAAATTCTACTTTGACATCTATTTCTTGTGTAGTATACGTTATTCCTTGTGTGGTGTGTTGTACACTCTGTGCGATGCCATTTGTTGCAATGATAGTTGTTCCAATTAGGGTTAGAGTCATTTTTTTAATAAAATTCATATTCATAGTATTTTAGTGTTTTGTACTGTTACAAAGGTAAGGCGAAAAGCTTTAAATAGGCAACAATGAGGTTGAATCCAATAATAATCAGGTTGATTTCTTTGTTTTTCTGGCGTATTCGGAGGGGCGGCATCCATACATTTCTTGGAAGCACTTACTTAGATAGCTGGAACTGCTGAAGCCTGTGCGTTCTGCTATTTCTGCAATACTGAGTTCGTTTTCAGTAAGTAGTTGCGCAGCTCGTTGTAAACGGATGTTACGGATGAAAAGGCTGGGAGACTGATCTAATAAATTTACTAGTTTGCGATAAAGTCCTGTTCTTTCCATGCAAAGGTCTCGACTTAGCTGTTCTACTGAATAACCGATGACATGCATATTCTTTTCTACCTGTTCTATAGCCCGTGCTAAAAAAGCGGATTCGGTATTGGTTGTTTTAGGATGATCCGGTTGCTTGTCGTTTTCAAAGCAAGTGGAGGTTGCTGTGCCGTTCTTTTCCAGACGTGCTTTTTGTTCGGCTTCGTAATTGTTGCATTGCTCTATCAGGTTGCGGATGCGGAGTAGTAGAATTTCCTCTTTATGCCGACGCTCTATTTTTTTTCGGGTCCAACATATGTAAAGACGGATACTTCCTACTGTAATAAATAGTAAAATGAGCAGGTAAATAGTATAAGCGGTGGTTGTTTTCCACCAAGGGGCATGGATGGTGAGTTTTATAACGGTTATTTTTTCATTCCACTGGAGAGGGGTATCGGATGCCATAACTTTGAATGTGTATTCTCCGGGAGGTAAATTAGTATAGGACGCTTGAAGCATACCATTACCTGCTGTGGTATTGCCTGGTTTGCTGGTGAAAACATTCATCCAGTTTTTATCAATACCTTCTAATTGATAACGATAATAGGTGCGTTCACTATTGATATAGTTCAAAGCAGAGAATTCGAAAGTGAGGAAATTCTGATTGTAGCCCAGTTCTATTTCTTTTGTATAAGGGCTGGCTTGGGGAAGTTTTATCTTTTTGCCGTATAGCCGCAAACAAGTGAACACTGGGGAATAGGGGAGTTCCGGAGTGATTGATTCATTATCAGGATTGAAGATATTGAATCCGTCTATGCCACCGAAGTAAAGTGTACCGTCCGATGCTTTGAAAACAGCCTTTGTTAGATATTCCCCTTCTAATGCGCCATCCTGTTGATTGAAATTGGTGAAGTATGGTTCTTTATTTTTCTGATTGATGTGGATACGTGAGATTCCATTGCTTGTAGTTACCCAGATATCATTGTGATCATCTTCAATAATGCCTTGTACAAAGTTATTACTTAATCCATTTTCACGATAAAAAATGCGTGGGGTTTGCTCGTCCGGTATAAAAAGTTCCAGACCATCTGCTGTCCCTGCCCAAGTCCAGCCTCGTGTGTCAGTACATAGGGCCGTATATGTTTTTCCCTTGAAAAAGGCAGTTTCTGTTCCTCTGTTGAATTTCTTTTTTACTTCGGCAGGGATAGATGAATTATGTTCGGAGATAAGGGTGCGTGTTCCATCTTTTTCAGTGGACAAGCGGTAAATATGAGTATGTTCTTTCAGATAGATCATTCCTTTATTGTCTTCGGCAAAACTTTCTACTGCAATATCTTTTTCAGGAGCAACTGGAAAATTGTTACGGTTTATTTGGGTAAGTTTATGCATGGACGGATGGTAATATAGTAATCCTCGGTTGAGAGTTCCAATCCATAATCCTCCTTGTCGGTCTTGGAATATAGTGCTGATTTCTGTTGAGAGTCGTTGTCCGTTTTTAGTTTCCAAAATAGGAATATATTGCAGTTTTTCCTTAGTAAGATCCAGTATCCAAAAACCATGTACACAGGTTATATACGCTTTTTGATTGTCGGGGGTGATGATTAAAGTATTAAGTGCATAGTTTTCTTCAAGTATCTTTTTCCATGTCCGTTGGCATGTGTTGAAACAGAACAAACCACCTTTATATCCGTTGCGTAATTGGTAAAAGCTGTTTGGAGCTTTGACAACCAAGGAGGTTCGGGCAAAATATTGTTGCTCGGTTTCCGCATAGGCAGCAGCACTGTATAGTCGTTTTCTGCTTGTCATGTCATAACAATCTACTTCTCCCGTATTATAGAACAGGTAAAGTGAATCATTCTCCGTATTTAGATCTTGTAGTTGGCGGGCATCATTGGGGGATAAAGTTATATGGATTCCGGTTTGTAATTCTTGTAATTTATGGTCTGTCAGTATCCAAATGTGTCCTGCACAGTCGGCAAAAAGATTTTCTATCGGTTCCGGTATATTTTTATTTTGGAAATAAGATTCTAAATCTCGGATATATTCCTCTTTGTAGAGATTGATTCCCATTAGTTTGTGATAGTCTTTCACCCAAAGTAGGGAGTCTCCACTTTGATAAATGCGGTAGAACCCGTCATATTGTTTTAAAGGATATACATTTTTATCCGTCCGATGCAGATAACTGAAATGTATACCATCATATAAATTGATGTTGCCATTAGTAGTAAACACCATTCTTCCGTCAGGTAGTTGTAGGATATATCTTATCTGGTTGTCGCTTAATCCGTGTGAAGTATTGATGGAAGTAAACAGGAAATCATTGGCATATAGTGGCAATATTATACTGATATATAAACAGATCAGTAGGCTTATTTGTTTTTTTTGATGATTTCCCATAATCTTCCTATTTTTAGTAAAGCAGGAATCCTGCCACTCCGCAAAGTATAATCATTAATATAGGATTAATTTTGTATTTCCGTGTACCTATAAAGGTTACTAGAAAAATAATTATACTGATGATAAATTGATACAAATCTATTTGATAGCTACTGAAGTTTTCAGCATTCATCAAGACGAGTGCAGCCGCTGCCAGCAGACCTACCACTGCCGGACGTAACCCTTTGAATACGGCTTCTACAACCGGATGCTTTTGGTATTTCAAGAAGAACCGGCTGATGATTACCATTAATATGAATGATGGAAAAACTACAGCAAAAGTAGCTATACAAGAACCGAATATGGCCCAGTTTTCATTGTAGCCTGCATTCAATACTGCAGTATATCCCACATAAGTAGCAGAGTTGATACCAATGGGGCCTGGTGTCATCTGGCTGATAGCGATGATATCTGTAAATTCGCTGGCACTGACCCAATTATATCTTGTTACTACTTCTCCTTGTATCATGGACAACATGGCATAGCCTCCTCCGAAACCGAAGAGACCTATTTTACAGAATGTATAGAATAAATATAGAAAAATCATTTGGATGAATATTTATGTTTGTACTTGCCATATATAAACCCCCCCACGCCCGCTATTATGATAATGTAGACAGGGGATACGTCCAATACCCAGATAAGTAATGCGGATACTATTGGTATCCAGATAGTGTAACGGTTTATCTTGGCCGATTTTGCCATGGAGAAAGTTGGAGCTGCAATAAGGGCTACTACTGCCGGACGGATTCCCTTGAATATATTCTCTACAATTTGGTATTGTTTGAACTGTTGAAAGAATAAGGCAATTGCCAACATAATAAAGAAAGAGGGGAGTATTGTGCCTAAAGCCATTGCCAATGCTCCACGGAAATTACGCAATTTATATCCGATAAATATGGCAATATTTACAGCAAATATTCCAGGTACAGACTGAGCGAGGGCTAATAAATCAATAAAATCCTCTTTGTCAATCCATTTTCGTTTGTCCACTATTTCATCTTGAATTAGGGGAACCATGGCATATCCTCCGCCAATGGTAAATAGTCCTATCTTTAAGAAGATAAGAAATGATTGTAAATAGAAATTCATTTTTTTAATTTTGTTTCATATAAGTGCTTGGTGGAACTCTGTAGTATTTCTTAAATGTATCCGTAAAATATTTGGGATCACTGAATCCCATCATATCCGAAACTTCGGATACAGTATAACGTTTGCTTTTTAATAAAATGCTAGCCTCGTTCATACGTACTTTACGTATAAAATCACTGGGCGAATCATTGGTTAAAGCCTTTATTTTATTGTATAAACTACTCCGGCTCATATTCATTGCATCACATAGGTTTTCTACGTTCATTTCTTTGTTTATACTACTTTTTATGATGTTGGTGGCTTTTAAAAGAAATTCTTGTTCCAAACTGATCGTCGGATCATCTGAAACCTCGTCTGCATTGAATTTGAATTGTGAGAAACGCTTTTTCATGATTTCCCTGTTCGCCAGAACATTGGCTATATTTGCTTTCAGTACTTCCATGTCAAATGGTTTGACTATATATTTATCGGCTTTGGTCTGTAAACCCTTGATGATACTTTCTTTATCGTTCAATGCGGTCAGCAATATGATAGGTATATGACTGGTTTCAATATTATTTTTCAATATATTGCACATTTTGTCTCCATTCATGATAGGCATCATTACATCCGACAATATCAGATCCGGTTGTCGTTCCTTGATAAAATCCAGTGCTTCTTGCCCATTTCCTACATCAGAAACATTATAGTCTTCCGATAGCGTATGCAACAGGAAAGTACGCAATTCCATATTATCTTCCACTATCAGAATGGAAACGGCATGTGTTTTGGCTGGCTTGTTTTTGATCTCTTTCACCAGTTCTTCCGGATTGCCTTCGATAACAGGCAGAGGATCAATTACATCAGCTTTTTTGAATATACGGTAGTTGTATTTCCGGCTTTTGATAGGGAATGCCAGTTTGAAGGTAGTTCCTACATTTTCTATACTGCTCATTGATATTTTGCCGGCATGGCTTTTGATCAGTTTGTAGGTAAGCAGCATACCGATGCCGCTTCCTGTGATTTGCAGATTGATGGCATTATTTCCTCTGAAGAGGCTTTTGAACATTTTCTTTTGTTCATTGGCAGGGATTCCGATTCCTGTATCTGTAATAGTGATGAACCAATGACTTTTATTTTTCTGAGTTTGTACAGTGACATTGCCCCCTTGACAGGTATATTTCAAGGCATTTGTCATCAGGTTACGGATGATGGAATCCATCTTATTTCTGTCCAGCCATACTTCCTGGCTTTCAAAATTAGTTTCAAATATTATATTTATCTGTCTTTTGCGAGCATATAAATTGAACTGTTCCAAATAGTTTTTGATATAATTGTTCAATTCGTATCGGGATACATATACAGTGGAGGTATATAGTTCCTCTTTTTCAAAATTAATCAGATTACTGGCTAACTCAGACAGGTTGTCCGTATTTTGTATAGCTAGGTTGATATTGATTCTTCCCTGTTCGGATAGGTTTTCGTTTTTAAGGATCTCTCCCAAAGGAGCTTTTATCAAAGTCAGCGGTGTACGTATATCATGTGCCGTGTTGATAAAGAACCGGATTTTTTCTTTTGAATTGTTTCTGTCTTTCCTAAGCCACAAATAACGCAAAACAATTACTCCGACCAGTATAAAAATGATCAGATAAAGAATTCCTGCCCAAAAAGTAGCCCACCAAGGTGGGGTTATGGTAATGAAAAGTGAACGTTCTTCTAACAAATGGTGGTCATCCATCAGGATGGCTCTCACTCTTAATTTATATTTACCGGGACTGATGTTAGTGTAACGTATGCGGTTATCATTCGTGAGTGAAGTCCATTCATCATAAAATCCTTCCAGTTTCCAAGAATAGACTATGTTGGAGGGATTATCATAATTAATGGAAGACACATCCAGTGAAAAAATATTCTGGTCGTAATTCAGTATGATGTGCCGGGTATCATCAATTTCTTCTTTTAAGGGGGAACCTTTTTCACCAGGCATTACTTTCTGGTAGAGCAGTCGGAAATTGTCAAATACCATTTTGGATTTAAATTGATGAGGCAGCGTGACAGTATCTGCCAGTTCAATGGCTCCGTCTCCACATCCGAAGATAAATTTTTTATCGCGTGTATGTACTCCGGCAGCTTGGTTAAAGCTGGTAGACATCAAGCCTTGTTCTTTTGTCCAGTTAGAGAATATTTTTTCTTTTGTTTTGAAACGGGTCAACCCTTTTTCTGTACTAATGATTAAATCGTCTTCCAGAGCAGGCAGTATGCAATGAATATTATTAGATATCAGAGCTGAATTATTGATATGGTAATTAGTTACTTTTTCTGTATAATTATTGTAAATCCACATACCGGAACCATGTGTACCAATAAAAGTGATGTTCTTTTTACTTTGATAAATAGTATTTATACAGCCTAGCTCGGAGTCTAGATTCACCGCTTTGAGCTCTTGATTGACCTTATTGAACTGATACAATCCATTGATAGTTCCTATCCATAAATTATGGGCGTCCTTATTGGTGATATAGGTGATAGGGAAGTCCATATTGTAACAATGCATTTCCTTTGTATCCAGATCGTAACTTTTCAAGTTGTAATATCCTCCGGCCCAAATCAGATTATCCCAATCCTTATAAATACAACGAATATATTTATCCGGTTTTACGGTGTCATCATTCAATGTTTGGGGAATAAAATATTGTGTGGTCATGTTTTTCTTATCTATTTTGTACATTCCCGACATATATCCACCTACTAAAATAACTCCCGGTCGGGATTCACATATAGAGATAAATACATGATTCTGATTAGGCGTGTCATGCTGATAAGTTGATAATAAATTCGTCCATTGTTTGGTAGAAGGACTGTAGCAACATACGCCATTATTGGTTGCATACCAAATGTCTCCTTCAGAATCTTCCAATATATAATTCACTTGATTATCTATCAGTGAGTTAGGGTTGTCATAAGAGTGCTGTATCCATTGATATCCGGGATATTTCTCGGAATATACAGTGATGCCTATAGGATAGACTGCCATCCATAATTTTTGATCATCATCAATATAGATATCATTAATGATATTACCGTTCATTTTGTTGGAATGGTTGTGGTCGGCATTTAGAAAATTTGTCAATTCGTAAGTGCCCAAGTTTAATTTATATACGCCTGCGCCGTTAGTTGCTATTAACACCTCGTTTTCATTTTCTTTACTTGCTATGATAGAGTTGACATTAATGTCTTGTAGTCCGTTGTGTACATCAATCAGTTGGCGGCTATGGATATTGTATAGATAAATACCATCCAATAAGGTACCTATTACTAACATTTGGGTTTCCGGATGAAAATAGATGTAGTTTACTATATGGAAATTATCCAGTTCCGGATGCTTGATTACTTCTAATCGCCCATGATTCAGTCTTGCACAGTAAATCTTGTGGCTGGAGGCTAGAAAATATTGATTGTTCGTAGATTTCGCAATATATGTGATTTCTTCCTTGATAGGACTTTCCAGTTGAATAAGTTCATGGGTATCTATGTCGAAAAGATATTGTTTGTTTTTGGTGCAAAGCAATATATTATTGTCTTTGGAGTCAAGAAATGAAGCGGTGAGTGGCAGCCCGCTGTTGCTTTTGTCCTTACTGGCAAAATCGCAAACTAGTTCAAATTTGTCTTGTAGAGAATTGTATTTGAATAGATGACCGGTTTTTCCTATCTCCCAAACCACTCCTGCCGTATCTATCTGCAAAGTGTTCAAGTTGGGAAAAAAGTTCAGTAGTTTTCCATTGGCTGTTAAGCTATAGTGTGTGTATTGTTTTCCGTTATACCTGTCTATTCCTTCGTGAGTGAGAAACCACATATAGCCTTTTTTATCTTTTCGTATAGATAGAACTCTACGGCTGCTCAAACCATTCTGAGTATCCAGATACTGGTATAGTTGAGCAACGGCAGGTGTTACCAAAATAACAAAAAGGCATATAAGTAAAAGAATTCTTCTCATATTATTAGGAGGCAAAATCCTTACAAAGTTCGTAATTTCCCTTAACATATCAAAATCTGTTATATACAAAAAAAGCGGTAATCAGTCCGACTCACCGCTTTTTTAGTAAATATAACAAATCGTTTTTATTTTTTGTTCATTTCAACCCATTTTCTAGCATTGACAAATGCTTCCATCCATGGAGTAATCTGATCGTTCTTTATTCTATCAGCCGGATAATAAGCATTTTGCCATGGGAAACAAGAGCGTTCCAAATGAGGCATCATGGCCAAATGGCGGCCGTCAGGACTGGCCAGACCGGCTACGCTGTAATCCGAACCGTTTGGATTGCCAGGATACTCATCGTATGAGTATTTCAATACAACATTGTATTGATCTTCATCATCTGGCAATGAGAATTTACCTTCTCCATGGGCTACCCAGATACCAAGCTTACTTCCGCTTAACGAACCGAACATGACGCTTCTATTCATAGGAACGGTAACACCTACAAACTTGGATTCGAATTTATGTGAATCATTGTGCAGCATTTTCGCTTTTTGGGTGAAGTCGGGGTTAATCAGGTTTAATTCTATCATCAGCTGGCAGCCGTTACATACGCCCAATGACAATGTATCTTTGCGTGCATAGAAGTTATCCAATGCAGCTTTGGCTTTGGGATTGAACAAGAAAGCTCCGGCCCATCCTTTAGCAGAGCCTAAAACGTCCGAATTAGAGAACCCACCGCAAAATACGATGAAATTGATGTCCTCCAATGTTTCACGTCCGCTAACCAAATCAGTCATTGTTACATCTTTCACATCAAATCCTGCCAAATAGAGCATATAGGCCATTTCGCGTTCGCCATTGGTTCCTTTTTCACGGATAATAGCCGCTTTGATACCTGTCGGAGTACGACGGTCGGGGTTAAGGCCGAATTGTGAAAGTTTGCCGGTGAATGATTTGTCGAATACAAATTCCAAAGGTTGTTTCTTGTAGTTCTCGAAACGTTTTTTGGCACAGCCGTTCATGCTCTGCTTGCAGTCTAGCAAGTAAGAGGTAGAATACCATACATCGCGCAGATAGTCTATGCCGAACTGGTAAGTTGCATCTCCTTTTTCTACCAGGATATGCCGTTCTTCAGTCGGTTTACCTAATTTTACGTAGCCTATGCCTGCGTCTTCCAAGATCTTTTTTACTTCTTCTTTGTGCTTATTTTTTACCTGGATAACAATACCCGGATTTTCGGCGAACAATATCTTGATGATGTCATCCTCCTTAATCTTGTTCAGGCTGATTTCCATACCACCTTCCATATTCGAGAAGCACATTTCAAGCAGTGTGGTAATAAGACCACCGGCAGAAATATCGTGACCGGCCATAATCAGACCTTTATTTACTAATTCTTGTACTGCCAGGAATGCGTCACGAAAATATTCAGGATTTTGTACAGTCGGTACATCGTCACCTATTTTATTCAATGATTGTGCAAAAGCAGAACCTCCCAGACGTAACTTGTCAAAACTGAAATCAATATGGTAGATAGTGCTCTTTTCATCATTTACCAATACAGGAGAAACCACTTTCTTCACATCCGAGACTTCGCCACCGGCTGAAACGATGACAGTTCCCGGACTAATGATCTTCTCACCGTTAGGATATTTCTGGGTCATAGATAAAGAATCTTTTCCGGTCGGTACATTGATTTGCAATGAGCAGCAGAAATCGGAAAGGGCTTTTACGGCAGTGTACAGGCGGGCGTCTTCACCTTCCTGTGCGCGACATGGCCACATCCAGTTGGCAGATAAGGAAACGCTGTCCAATCCTTCTGCCATCGGGGCCCATACGATATTAGTCAGTGCTTCGGCTACCGACAAAACAGAGCCTGCGGCCGGATTGGCTAAGGCGGCTTGGGGAGCATGGCCTAGAGAAGTTGCTATACCTTTTTCGCCACGATAGTCGAGGGCTACTACACCACAATCGCTCAGAGGCAGCTGGATTTCACCTTGACATTGCTGGCGGGCGATTTTACCGGTTACGGAACGGTCTACTTTATTGGTTAACCAATCTTTGCAAGCAACAGCTTCCAGCTGAAGTACGCGGCGGATATATTCATTTAATTTGGAAGTTTCGTATGAAACATTTTCATAATGGCGTTCTACAGTCTTGTCAACCATGTAGGTCTTCGGAGAAGAACCGAACATTTGATCTACTGCCAGATCGAACGGACGTACCCCATCGGCCTGTTCGAAAGCAAAGCGGGCGTCTCCGGTTGTTTCACCTACGGTATACATCGGCGCACGTTCGCGATCAGCAATTTTTTGTACATGTTCAATAGCCGATTCGTCAATCAGCAATCCCATACGTTCCTGAGATTCGTTGGCGATAATTTCTTTGGCAGACAAAGTCTGGTCACCGATAGGTAATTTGTCCATATGAATTAATCCACCGTTTTCTTCTACCAATTCGGATAAACAATTCACGTGGCCGGCCGAACCGTGGTCGTGAATGGAAACAATCGGGTTGTTATCTTCTTCACACAATGCGCGGACTACATTATAGGCACGTTTTTGCATTTCCGCATTGGCACGCTGGACAGCGTTTAGTTCGATTCCCGATGAGTACCGGCCTGTTTCAACAGAAGAAACTGAACCTCCACCCAAGCCGATGCGATAGTTATCACCACCCATTACAACGACTTTGTTTCCTTTTTCGGGATGTCCTTTCAGACAGTCGCGCTGAGTACCGTAACCTACCCCTCCTGCCAGCATAATCACTTTGTCGTATGCATACTTCTCGCCATTTTCCTGGTGCTCGAATGTTAGTACAGAACCACAAATCAGCGGTTGACCGAATTTGTTACCGAAATCGGAAGCACCGTTGGAAGCCTTGATTAAGATCTGTTCCGGAGTCTGGTATAACCATTGGCGGACAGGAAGGATATCTTCCCACTCGCGTCCCTCATCAGTACGGGGGTAAGAAGTCATATAAACGGCAGTACCAGCAATGGGCCATGAGCCTTTACCACCGCCCATGCGGTCACGGATCTCACCACCAGTACCGGTGGATGCACCGTTGAATGGTTCTACGGTTGTCGGGAAGTTATGTGTCTCGGCTTTCAGTGAGATAACAGTCTTGATATCTTTGATAATGAAATAATCGGAAGTGGAATGATCGGCCGGAGAGAATTGCTCTACTATCGGTCCTTCGGCAAATGCTACATTATCTTTATAAGCAGAAATAATCTTGTTGGGATTTTCAGCAGTAGTTTTCTTGATCATCTGGAACAAGGAAGACTCCATTTCCTGACCATCAATAATGAATGTTCCGCCGAATATCTTATGGCGGCAATGCTCGGAATTGATTTGCGCGAAGCCGAATACTTCGGAATCGGTTAATTTACGTCCCAAATCTTTTTCAACCTTCAGCAAATAGTCCATCTCCTCACGAGAAAGTGCCAGACCTTCTTTTTCATTGTATTCTTCGAGGTTCTCGATGTGAACAATCGGCTGGGGTTTGATGTTGACTGTGAAAATCTCCTGGTTCAATCCCTTATACATACGTTGCAGCATAGGATCGTACTCGGCGTTTTCGTCTTTTACAGGGAAATATTCCTCAATGCGTAAAACACCTGTAAGACCCATGTTCTGAGTGATTTCTACAGCATTTGTACTCCAGGGAGTGATCATTTCCCGACGCGGTCCGATGAAGCAACCTTTCAGGTTCTCTTCGTTCTCTACAGTGGCTTCACCATAAAGCCAGCTTAATTTCTGAATATCCTCAGAAGGCAGTTCCTGGCTGACTTCTGTTGCTATTACACTTTTAGTGGGTGTTCTGAAAAATAGAATCATAGCACTTTTATAGTTGTTTTGTTAATTGAAAACTAGTTCTAATATCAAGGGTCTATTAATAAGGTGCAAAGTTATATAAAAGAGACGGGGTATGAAAGAATTTTGAGTGTAAATATAGGTACTTTCGTAAAAAAGTAGCATCTTTGCAGCATGAATTGGATAGAACAAGTAACCATACTCGATTTATTGGTGAAAGGGCTTATCGTCGGCGTAGTGGTTTCTGCGCCGCTAGGTCCTGTTGGGGTACTTTGTATACAGCGCACACTGAACAAGGGACGATGGTATGGATTTGTTACTGGTCTGGGAGCTGCCCTTAGTGATATAGGCTATGCCTTGATTACAGGTTATGGCATGAGTTTTATGGATGATTTCTTGGCAAAGAACCAAGTATTGTTACAAATTATCGGCAGTATCATGCTGTTCTTTTTCGGTATTTATACTTTTCGTAGTAATCCTGTCCAGTCTATCCGTCCTGTATCCTCTACCCCGGGCAGTTATCTTCATAATTTTGTTACTGCTTTTTTTGTGACTCTCTCCAATCCCCTCATTATATTCCTGTTTATAGGTTTGTTTGCCCGTTTTTCTTTTGTGATGCCGGGCAGTCCCATAGGCTTTCAACTGGTGGGGTATTTGGCTATTGTATTGGGGGCGCTTCTCTGGTGGTTCGGAATTACGTATTTTGTCAATAAAGTACGCACCCGTTTTAATTTACGCGGCATTTGGATTTTGAACCGTGTGATTGGTATTGTAGTGATGCTGATTTCAGTCGCAGGTTTCATTTATACTATTTTAGGAAAAACGATGTACTGACAAAGAAACATATCTTGATGTATCATACGTTGGTTTTTTGATTTTTAATTATTAATTTTAATTTAAAAAGTATGTTCGTTTCCAAGCAGTTGAAAGAAAAGAATATAGCCGAGTATCTTATATATATGTGGCAGATAGAGGATTTAATCCGTGCCAACGGCTGTGATATAGAAAAGATAAAAAGCACCATCATAGCTCCTTATCCGTTAACGGAAGAGCAGAAAGCGGAACTCACTCAATGGTATATGGATTTGATTGAGATGATGCGTCATGAAGGGATTATGGAAAAAGGCCATTTGCAGATTAATAAAAACATTATAACTTGGCTTACCGACCTTCATTTGCAGTTATTGCGTTCCCCTAAGTTTCCTTATTATAATTCTGCTTATTATAAAGTATTGCCCTATATTGTGGAGTTACGCGCTAAAGGTGCGGATAAAGAGGAGCCTGAGCTGGAAACGTGTTTTGAGGCGCTTTATGGTATCTTATTGTTGAAATTGCAAAAGAAAGAAATCAGTGAGGAAACAAGAAAGGCACAAGAAGCAATCTCGACATTGCTGGCTATGTTGTCAAACTACTATATAGAGGATAAAAAAGGAGAATTGGAATTCTAATAAATGAAATAGAAATGAAGAATATATTGGTGACTGGTGCCAACGGTCAATTAGGAAATGAAATGCGTGTGCTATCGGCTGAATACAAGGAATATACTTGTTTTTTTACGGATGTAGCCGAATTGGACATTTGTGATGAGCAGGCGGTGATGACTTTCGTGAAAGAGAATAATATTCATGTCATAGTGAACTGTGCGGCCTATACGGCAGTAGATAAGGCAGAGGATGATATAGAGTTATGTACCAAGCTGAACAAGAACGCTGTGAGCTATCTGGCGAAGGCGGCTGAAGCCAACTGGGGTGAGTTTATTCAGATATCAACGGATTATGTGTTCGATGGCACGAAATATCTTCCTTATAATGAGGGAGATGTTCCTTGTCCCAATTCCGTTTACGGCAAGACCAAACTGGCCGGTGAAACGAATGCATTGGAGTATTGCAAAAAAACAATGATTATCCGTACCGCATGGCTTTATTCTACTTTTGGGAATAATTTTGTAAAAACGATGATCCGTCTGGGAAAGGAAAAGGAAACTTTGGGTGTAGTCTTTGATCAGATTGGTACACCGACATATGCTCGTGATTTGGCACGTGTCATCTTTACAGCCATTTATAAGGGAGTGGTTCCGGGAGTTTATCATTTCAGTGATGAAGGGGTATGCTCCTGGTATGATTTTGCCAAGGCTATCCATCGTATTGCCGGTATCACGACCTGTAAGGTTAGTCCCTTGCATACAAATGAATATCCGGCAAAGGCTCCCCGTCCCCATTATTCCGTATTGGACAAGACCAAGGTTAAAACTACTTATAACATTGAGATTCCTCATTGGGAAGAGAGTCTGGAAGCATGTATCAAAGAATTAAATGCATAATAAAATATGAATAGTGAAATAGAAAGAAGACGGACGTTTGCGATTATAGCACATCCGGATGCCGGTAAGACCTCTCTAACTGAAAAATTGTTACTTTTTGGCGGACAGATACAGGTGGCCGGAGCCGTAAAGAGCAATAAGATAAAGAAGACCGCCACATCCGACTGGATGGACATTGAAAAGCAGCGTGGTATTTCTGTGACCACTTCTGTGATGGAGTTTGATTACAATGATTATAAAATCAATATTTTGGATACTCCGGGCCATCAGGACTTTGCCGAGGATACTTATCGTACTTTGACAGCCGTAGATAGTGTCATTATTGTGGTGGATGGTGCGAAAGGTGTGGAAACGCAGACACGTAAGTTGATGGAGGTATGCCGTATGCGTAATACTCCGGTAATCATATTTGTCAACAAGATGGACCGTGAGGCGAAAGATCCGTTTGATTTGTTGGACGAACTGGAGGAGGAACTTATTATCAATGTACGTCCTCTGACGTGGCCTATTGAAAGCGGTCCCCGTTTCAAAGGTGTGTATAACCTTTATGAACATAAACTGAATCTTTTCCAACCTTCCAAACAGGTGGTAACAGATAAAGTGGAGGTTGATATCAATACGGAAGAACTAGACAACCAGATCGGTGCTCCTTTGGCTGAAAAATTGCGCGGAGAACTGGAACTGGTTGACGGTGTTTATCCTGAATTCAATGTGGAGGAGTACCTGAAAGGCGAGATGGCTCCTGTATTTTTCGGGTCGGCATTGAATAACTTCGGTGTACAGGAACTGCTGGATACATTTGTGGAAATTGCTCCGAGCCCCCGTCCTACCAAGACAGAAGAACGTGAGGTGGAACCCGATGAACCGAAATTTACCGGATTTGTCTTTAAGATCACAGCTAATATTGATCCTAATCATCGTTCATGTATTGCATTTTGTAAAATTTGTTCGGGAAAATTTTCCCGTAATACTCCCTATTATCATGTACGTCATGACAAGACGATGCGTTTCTCTTCTCCCACTCAGTTTATGGCACAGCGTAAAACAACAGTAGACGAGGCTTGGGCGGGAGATATCATTGGTTTGCCGGATAACGGAACGTTCAAGATCGGTGATACATTGACTGAAGGTGAGAAACTTCATTTCCGTGGAATTCCCAGTTTTTCGCCCGAGATGTTTAAATACATTGAGAATGCTGACCCTATGAAACAGAAACAATTGGCTAAAGGTATTGACCAGTTGATGGATGAGGGTGTGGCACAGTTATTTATCAATCAGTTTAATGGACGTAAGATTATCGGTACGGTAGGACAGTTGCAGTTTGAAGTGATCCAGTATCGTCTGGAAAATGAATATAATGCAAAATGCCGATGGGAGCCTGTCAGCCTATACAAGGCATGTTGGGTGGAAAGTGATGATCCGGAAGAGCTGGAAGCTTTCAAAAAACGTAAATATCAGTATATGGCCAAGGATCGTGAAGGAAGGGATGTATTCTTGGCTGATAGCAATTATGTACTTCAAATGGCACAAATGGACTTCAAGCATATTAAGTTCCATTTTACCAGTGAGTTTTAATTTTTTGTTGGAGGTGTGTCAAAAATCCCTAAGGGGATGGACACACCTCCTTCTTATTTTCACGAAATATTCTTTTTTACTTTATTCCTCTGGCTTTATAAATTCGTTCTTTAGCGTTATTAATTTGTTGAAACTTCTCTTCTGCCGCTTTTTTCACATCTTCACCCAATGTAGCAACACGGTCAGGGTGATGTTTTAATGCCAGGCGGCGATAGGCTGTACGTACTTCCTCATTGGTGGCAGACGGGTCAATTTCAAGTACTTTGTAAGCTTCTTCCAATGAGTTTCCGCTAAGGTTTAGCATGGATTCCACTTCTTTGGGTGACAGTTCCATGCATTGTGCCACTTCTTTTAATGCTGCTATTTCCTCAGAGCATACGCTTCCGTCACTTTTGGCTATGTTTACCAGAAAGTCCAACAATTGCAACCGTTGTTCGTAAGGCAGGTTCGCGGCAATCTGTGCACCACATTCATGGATGGTATTTTTAAATGCCATCGGATTTTGACGCTCCATCTGTTTGCGCTGTTCAAAAAGATTCAGCAAAATCTGTTCTCCTTGGATGACTGCCTCTTCGCCGAAATTCATTCTTAAGAATTGGCGTACATATTCCATTTCGCTGTGCATGATGCGTCCGTCTGCACGGATGATGTAAGACGCCATAACCAACATGGAGAATAAAAAACTATTCCGCTGGCCTTCATCATAGTTTCCAGCTTCCACCTGTCCTTTTTCGTATGTATTGCCAAAAAGTCCGTTGTTTCCATCCAGCAATGAGCCTAAGGCAAATCCGGCCAAAGCTCCCAGTGGTCCCATAGTCATGAATCCTAGAATACCACCAATCCATTTTCCTGCTCCCATTATTCTTTTAATTTTTTCGTTTTGGATGCAAAAATAAACAATCTTGGATGAAAAAAGTCTCTTTGCCGCATTTTTTACTATCTTTACCAATCAAATTAAAAATACTATGTTTCAGAAACTTGTAGCAATAGAACCTGTCAGTTTGGTTCTGTCAGCAGAAAAAACGTTATATTCTTTTGCAGATGAGGTTGTTATGTACTCTGATATTCCAGCGGGAGATAATGAGATTATTGCTCGGATCGGAGATGCGGATGCTGTATTGTTAAGTTATACATCACAAATAAACCGGTATATTTTAGAGAGATGTCCGAATGTCCGGTATATCGGTATGTGTTGTTCACTATATTCTCCCGAAAGTGCGAATGTGGATATCCGTTATGCTAATGAACGCGGTATTACGGTGACGGGTATTCGTGACTATGGTGACGAAGGGGTAATAGAATATGTAGTCAGCGAACTGGTGCGTTGTCTTCATGGATTTGGTCAGAAGCCGTGGGAAGGGATTCCCCGGGAGATTACCGGCTTGAAAGTGGGTATTGTAGGCTTAGGAAAATCTGGTGGTATGATAGCGGATGCAATGAAGTTTTTTGGTGCGGATATAGCTTATTATGCCCGTAGTGAAAAAAAAGAAGCCGGTGCGAAGGGTTATCGTTTTATGCCTTTGAATGAACTTTTGACATGGAGTGAAGTGGTATGCTGTTGCTTGAATAAGAATACGGTTTTGTTGCATGAGGAGGAGTTCAAGGCACTTGGAAATAGAAAGATACTATTTAACACAGGATTGTCACCTGCGTGGGACGAATCTTCGTTTACCCGATGGTTGGAGGAAGATAATCTTTGTTTTTGTGATACATTAGGAGCATTGGGGAGTACGGCATTGCTTACCCATCCGCATGTGCGTTGTATGCAAGTATCAACCGGCCGTACTCGTCAGGCGTTTGACCGCTTGAGCGAGAAGGTGCTGGCCAATTTGTCAGAATACAATGGGTGAAGTGATATTGAGCAGGGTGTTTACTACAGACCATCCTGCAATCTCTGATGTAGCACTGTACACTTCTACTACTGCGTGTACTTGTTCATTTTTGATTTCCACTTTTTGAGTATCACCTGTAAATCCAGGGGTGGACTGTATGGATACCTGCATATTGTCCGGTCCTACGGAAGCCAATGAGGCTGCGACAGATACATTTACTTTGGTTGGAAAAACATTTATAGCCTCTGTTGCATTGCCGGAAAAGACAATGCATCTTTCCTGTTGCAGCTCTTCCTTGTAAACCGATGTGCCTTTCAAAGCATCAGGTCCTTTTTCATTGAAAAAACGAGCTGTAGCGTTTCCCATCAAAGAGGTGGTTCTTAATACATCAAATCCTCCGATGGCTCCGGATACCAAGTAAACCCGTGTATCGTTTGCCTTGGCTGTTTCTTTGACTTTCTCATAAAAAGAGGTGTCTGCCAAAGCTCCTATGGATAGGGTGATAATGGAAGTTCCGTTTTCCAAGGTAGGTAAGGCCAGTTCTTTCATTGCGGCAGGCGAGGCTGATTCCACTAGATAATCAGGTTTTAACTCCAACAGTTCTTTTAAAGTGTGACAGGCTGCACACATTTTTCCGTGTTGCCTCATTTTATTCGCAATGCGTTCGGCCTTTGATGCTGTACGCGAATATACGCCTACTAACTCATAGTCGGGCAACATTCCTTTGACAACTGCGTTTGTTATAATTTCAGCAAGTCGTCCACATCCTACTATAACTAATTTATTCATAGAACAAAGATAGGTATTTTCATCATATAAACCTATTTTGTGAAAAATGGAATTTATTGTGATATGTTTCTCACTCTATAGGTATGTCTGTCCGAGCTGTTTTTAGTGTGCTTCTTAATCCCCTGTCTGATACATTAAAAAATTATACTTGTAATTTAAAAATAGTATGAGGAAGATTCGTCCTGATCAAGAATATTTTTTAAGGAATAATATTTACGTTTTATATAACAGACAGCATTATTACCTGACAGAATAAATGAAAAGTGATGGTTCAGAGTCGAATGGAAAAATTTCTTGTAAAACCAATATGATTGCATACTTATTCCTTAATACATGTTTTTTAGCATATTTTTGATGAATATTGCCCATTAAATTTGATAAATTTCGCCTTATGCGAGAATGCGGAAAAGTTTATACTTGTATTGAGAAAAAATGAATGATATACTATTAATAAAATGTTGTATTGTCTATGAGGAAATTATTTATTTTAATTCAATATTAGTATGAAAAAAACTTACTTAGATGCTTTAATGAGTATTTTTACACCTATTCCTTTGAATAATGGTTTTTATTTTGTGGATAACAACGGGACGATTGATTGGATTCTGTCGAATATATTCCTTTTAGGGTACGTGCTACCTGTAGAGGGGGTGATGATAGGTATCTTTTTCTATCTTTTATTATCTCATGCCATAGAACATAAAACTCAACTGATGTTCCGTGAAAAGTTCAAACTTGTTATTAATTTGTTCCATTATACACATACGCCTTTGGTGGTGTTACGGAATCAATTGGAAGAAATTGTGGTTGGTAATCTTCCTGAATCTGCTGTTACAAAGTTACAGCAGGCTCTGAAAAATGCCAATCAGGTTATTGATTGCAGCCAGAGTGCTATTTCACTTGGTAAAGCGGATTGGAAAACGATTCCTCGTGCTTCTGTGGTAGAGTTTGAGCTTTATGCCTATATCATGTCTGTTGTCGGTCTATGCCATCTTTATGCCGATTCGCGTCATATTCAGTTAAAAGTTACTGCCTGTTCTGATTATATCAGTTGCAGGATCAATGAAACCGTGATGACGGTAGCTCTTCAGCACCTTTTGAACAAAATGATAGATAACACACCTCCTGACGGTTGTATAAATATTATCCTTTCACATTCGGCAAGTTCTTGGGAGTTGCGTATCAGCAATTGTGAAAAGATAAGAAATGGAATTTTAAAGATGATTCCGGCCATGCCTGCCTTCTCTTCCATATATAATTATGGTGACTTATGGACGGTAAAGAAAATAATCCGTTTGCATGGCGGTAAAATAATCGGTTATGGATACGGAAAAGTGGTTACTTACCAGGTTATTATGCCGAAATATTTTCAATCCCAATCCGAGGCAGATACCGGTATGGCGCTATCTGTAAAGAAGCAAAAGGTTTACTTGGAAGAAACCGTATCTACAGCAGAAGGAAAGAGCCGGACTGATAAAAAAGAGAGTAAATCTTGTATTTTGTTGGTTATGGCAGACAAAAAGTATAGTGATTATTTAAGGATGACTCTTTCGGAGTATTTCAGGTGTATTGTTCTGGACGCTCCCGATAGAATAATAAGTGCCTCTGTTCAAAATAACCCTGATGTGATTGTTGTTGACGAAACTGTGAATGGAGTCTATGGAGAGGAACTTTGTTCTAAAGTTAAAGCGGACAAGGCCATAGCGAATATTCCGGTTATTCTTTTAATTAAGTCGGCAGATAATGAAAGCTATTTGTCACATGTGGGGAGTAAAGCCGACCGGCTGGAATTGCGGAGTGCGAATATTTGGAAATTCCGGACAGACATTACTATGCTTATAGATAATAATTTGGTCAGACAGGAACGGATGAGGCGATTTATAGCCGATACGGTTGCTCCTACACTTCCCGAGAAGATAAGAAAGGACGATGCTTGTCTGAAGTTTATAAATAAAGTCCGGCAGTTGTTGGAACAGAATTTGGCGGAAGAGTCATATACCGTTGATGCGCTTAGTGAAGATATGGGAATGTCCCGCACTGCTTTCTATAATAAGATGAAGAAAATGACAGGACAGGCGCCGGCCGATTATATGTTGACATTCAAAATGGAAAGAGCAAAGAGATTATTGGCCTCTCAGGATTACTCTATCGGAGAAATTGCAACGATGTTGGGCTTTTGTGACAGTCGGTATTTTGCAAAAAGGTTTAAGGAAGCGTGTGGTATATGTCCGTCAAAGTATATCGAAACCATAATAGGCTGATGTGATATGATGCGGATTCTCCATACCTTATTTTATGATAGGCTGTTTTGACATGTTTTCATTGTAGAGGTGGCAAAGTCCCTGAACTTCGATGAAATGGGAAGAAATGAAAATCTACTCGTGAAAAAGAGATGTCTATGACGAATCTAAAATGAAGATTTAAGGTAAATCTAAGATTGTTTCTTCTTGTTTTTATGAATAGTTTGTTTACTTTGTGCCAAATAAGTAAATATAGAAATCAAATGAAAAACAAACAACTATTATGCGTTTTATTCCCTTTGTTGGTGGCGTGTACCGGACAACGCCACCAACAGCAGGTATCCAGTGAGTCAATCATAGAAGAAGCGGTGCGGAAGGGAGAAGTTCTGAAAGGGGAGATTGTTCCCATTGATACGGCTCTGTTCCGGTATGCCTATCGTATGCGTGTACAGGGTGACAAGGCGGTGATATTGGATTTACACAATGCCGATTACTATTATCATGTATTTACTTATCCCGATTTTCAGTATCAGTCTTCTTTTGGAAAGCGTGGGGAAGGTCCGGGTGAGTCCATTTATGCGGCGAATATCCGTTTTGCAGGGCAGGACACGGTGTGGGTGCTTGATGACGGCAAGGGTAGGATGTATCAATATAGCGGTATAGCCGGGGGGAAAACTCCTAAACAGGAAAAAGATATTTTATTAGATAAGTGCTTGTTCCGTTCTCTTGATTTTGATTTGAAGGATGCCTCTACTGTTGTTATCCCCGATTATTCCGGTGAGAACCGTTTCAGTTGGGCTTCACTCTTTTCCGGTGAATTGCTTCGTAAATCCGAACAGATACCTGTGTCCGATCCGGAACTGTTGAGAGAAAGTGCGCCTGCTGTGGCTCAGGGCTGGAACAGTTTTGTATCATTCAGTCCTGATAAGAAGATATTGGTTTCTGTCACTCAGTTTGGAGATAGGCTCGATATTTATAGCATGGCTTCACAAAAGCATATAGAAGAATTGGGTGGGGATGGTGAACCCCAATTTAAAGTGAGTCCTGAAGGGTATGGCCTTCCGGCAGGCAGAATCTGCTATTATGATGTGCAGGTGACTGATAACTATATTTACGCCATTTATGACGGGCGCAAATTTAAAGATATTATGAAGTTGGCCGATGCCTATAAGCAGGGTGGTAGGATATTGCGTATATTTACCCATGAGGGCAATGTGGTGAAAACTCTTGTGCTTGATCGTCCTATAGCCGGTATTTATGTGGATGAAGCTATCGGTCTGCTATTCGGTATGGATGTCAATGCTGACGAGCAGATAGTAAAATATCCTTTTGGCATGGACAGGTGGTGAAGTTATAAAAGCGGAAACGCCGATGACGAAAGTCATTCAGGATATCAGCAAGACAGTTACCATTTATTGCAATGCTGATAATTCTCCACTTCGCTTGAAGATAATGGGGAATGCTGAATAAAGATGAAGTATAAACCAATGAGAGTAAAAAGCGGATGGAAAGAAACTCATTTTCTTTGCTGGAATATGTTCTTTCCACCCAGCGGCTCTCTCCTAAAAAGAAAGGAGGTTAAGTCCGATGCAAAATTAATGTAAAAATCAGAATAAGCAAGCGATAGTTTAGCTTTTTCTGCGGTGGAGATCTTTCCGATAAAAGATGAAACACGAATCATTAATTATCTTTAAAACTAAAAATAAGATGAAGAAGAATATTTTGAAAGTAACTTTGGTTGCTGCGTTTGCTTTGATTGCGGGATATAATACGTTAAGCCTCTCACAAAAATCAGATTCCAGTGCTTTAGTTATGAGTAATATTGATGCTATTGCTGGAGGAGAATCTGATAGCGATTGTGCAAGTTGTGATTCATGGCAATTTGGAATTTGTAAAGATTGGGGCTGGGGTGGTTGTATGGGAATAGACACAAATAAGTATATATAAAATAGACAATTATGAAAAAATATATATTTATATTGGTGTTATTGGTATCCTCAGTATTAGGTGTGAGGACTATGTATATTACTGATGATGTTTATAATTTGACTTCACAGAATATAGAAGCAATTGCAAGTGGTGAAATTATAATCGGTCCATTTTGTTTAGTGACAAGTTCTATTTGTACTCAAGAATCTGATGGATTCTTTATTAGAGGATATGCACAACTATATTAATTCGTGAAATTTGGCTACAGAGTGGGGCTGCCATTAAGTGTTTTTTAGGTGGAATTCGTTCTGTAGCTATTAACGTAATTATTTCACTTTGATAATATTAGATATGAATCGGCTTTGTATTATATTTCTGTTATTCTGCTTTATTAGTTGTAGTAATAGTGAAAAAGATGGAGATTTTGACGATTTGTTTGTTGAAACAAAAGATGTCTTAGCTTGTGATTACCTAAAAGATAGTTTAATGCTAGGTAGACCTTTTTTTATGCAATATTCAGATCATAATATTGTTATTTATGATGATTTAGGTGATAGTATTTTTACAATGATTGATACAAATTGTAAAGATATTTATCGTTTTGGGGTAAGAGGGGAGGGTGCTGATGAATTTTTGCAAGTAGCTTCTTTGCATAAACTGAATGTAGATTCGGTTATTGGTGTTTATGATTTTTATAAACATTCTATTTCCTCTATAAATCTTAATGATGTAAAAAAGAAGATATATCATTTTCCGGTAATTGCTAGAGATAGCTTAAATAGCATTGATTTATGCCCTACAAAATATGATACATTTATAGGACTAGGTTTTTATGAAAATAATATGTTGGCTTTATTGAAAGATGGTGTAACAGAACGATTCTTTTTTGAATATCCCTATAGAGATGATGATGAGAAAAAAATTAAGAATCGATTGCGTGGAATGGCATACCAGGGAATCTTACGTTCAAATAAATCTTTGGATAAGTGTATTTATGCGATACGCTGTGCTCCTATCTTTTTTTTGTATTCAATTAGTGAGAATGAAATTTTAGAAACATATAAATGGATAGGAGGATATCCAAAATATGTAACAAAGGAAACAGAAACAATGCGTTCGGCTCCAATGAGCCTTGATAATCAAATTGCTTTTATAAGTGCTTATGCTACAGATAAATATGTATATTTGTTATATTCTGGTAAAACAATAAGAAATAATCAGGGAAAAGCCTTTACTGGAGATGTTATTTATCAGATTACTTGGGATGCTATACCAGTTTGTAAGTTTAGAGTAAATGTACCAATAATGCTTTTTTGCGTATCAGATTTTGATGATAAGATATATGCGATAGCTGATAAATTAGAACCTACATTGGTAGAAATTCCTTTGAATACAGATAAATTTTCTAAATATTAGTAATCTAATTTTTGGAGAAATATTGTAAAATGGTGGCGAACTGATTTTGTAAATGCGGATGATATCTATTTATTGCAATGCAGATAACTCCTCACTTCGTTTGATGATAACGGGAAATGCTGAATAAAAATGAAGTATAAACTAATGAGAGCAAAAAGTGGATGGAAAGAAATTCTTTTTCTTTGCCGGAATATATTCTTTCCACTCTGCCGGCTCTCTCCTAAAAGAAAAGTTTAGACCGATGCAAAAGTAATGTAAAAATCAGAATAAGCAAGCGATAGTTTAGCTTTTTCTGCGGTGGAGATCTTTCCGATAAAAGATGAAAAAGAATATTTTGAAAGCAACTATAGTTGCTGCATTTGCTTTGATAGCAGGAATGAATGTGTATAACGCTCAGAAATCGGATGTTATGTCTGATTTGGCTTTGGCTAATGTGGAAGCATTAGTCCAGTCTGAAGGTTCTGGTAGCAGTGGTTGTCGATATCGGATGGCTTCACGTTGTGGAGTGGTCGATTCTTCAATGCCTTGGAGACCGGTAATGACTATTTATGAAGATCATTATTTTTAGAAAACATAACGTTTATCGGTTACGAATTATTTTTGTAACCGATAAATCGAAAAATACGGAAAAGTATGAAGAACTATATATATTATTTATTATTACTCGCATTGAGCATATCTTGCACAGCTAATAAAAAAGGAATAGACAAAACAGAAAAACAGACAGATCAACTGGTATATACTCATGTTAGTGGAGAAAACCTGAAAAGTGATTCTACGTTATGGGGTATGAAAATTGATTTTGTAAAAGATGGCCATTTATTTATTCAGGAACTATCTAATGACTTATTGTATGGGGTTTATCGTATAGAAGACGACAGCCTAATAAAAGAAGGCGGGTTCTTAACCAAAGGGGAAGGACCTTTTGAGGTTGTTCATCCTGACTTGTGGGGAAATGAAGATGACTCGGTTTTCTATGTTTCAAACTATGCCGGGATAATAAAAGAAATATATAGCATAAAGATGGCTGACATCTATCATAAAGAGAAATGGAATATTATTCCATTTCCGGATTCTCAAGGATGTCTGTTTTATCCTTCTATTGCTATAATGAATGATAGTATTTGTGTCGTTTCAGGCTCAAAGTTAAGCAGTGTCAATATATTATCTTATGTCAATTTGCAAACTGGGGAAATATCGGATTTAGATTTCCCTTTTCCCGGATTTGTCCTCCCCTCAGATTTTAAGACTGCGGAGCACATGATTTATTGTGATGCACAACTTTTAAAACATCCCAGTCAAAATAAGCTGTTATATGTTTGTCGTTTAGGACGATATGTGAAAATTGTGGAAATAGAGAACAGACAAATTAGCAGACAAATCTCTTTATACTCCATTCTTCCCCAATATGAAGTAGTAAATGGTGACCGAAAAATAAAAGATGATTGTTTGGGTGGAATTGTTGCAAAAGTGACAAATGATCGGATCTATTGCCTTGTTTTACCTTATACAAGAAAAGAAGAAAATGAGCAGCCTTTCTATAAAGGTATGCCGAATTATTTTGCTGATGAACTGGTGGTTTTTGATTGGAATGGAAACATTATCGAGGCCTATAGATTGGATCAGCCTATTTGTAATTTTGGAGTAGATGGGACAAAAAATATCCTATATGGAACGACATTGGATGGAGAAGACTTCGTAGTGAGAAAATATAATTTGACGAATGCTGGATAAATAATATGTCATTTATGACTGTATCATCTAAATGACATATTTTTAAAATTAATGGCTATATGTGCATATTGAAGTATTTGCTTTTTGGTTGTGTTATATGCATCTTTTGTTCTCATGTATTTTTGCATCAGAAACAGTGGGATGTATGCTTGGGATTTTTCAGCAGCAAACAGAAAGGAACTTGAAGCATTATGAACACGACTCTTTAAAATTGGAGGCAGCTAAATTTCTGATACGGAATATGCCTATTGTGTTGTAATGCAACTTCATTTGAAGGTGACGGGGAAAACTGAATAAGGATAAAGTATAAACCAATGAGAGTAAAGACGGATGAAAAGAAAGGAGGTTAAGTCTGATGCAAAAGTAATGTAAAAATCAGAATAAGCAAGCAGGAGTTTGGCTTTTTCTGCGGTGGAGTTCTTTCCGATAAAAGATGAAAACATAAGTGGTTAATCATCTTTAAAACCAGAAACGAGATGAAGAAGAATATTTTGAAAGCAACTTTGGTTGCTGCGTTTGCTTTGATAGCAGGAATGAATGTGTATAACGCTCAGAAGTCGGATGTACTGTCTGATTTGGCTTTGGCTAATGTGGAAGCGTTGGCTAGTGGTAGCGAAGGGGGAGGACTTCCTTGGAAAGGTTATTATTCTAATTGGGATAAGGGTTGTTGTTCGCCAGGAAAATGGAATGATGAATGTTCTGGTTCTTTTTCTCCTTGCTGATACGAAAAATGATATGAAGATACAATACCTTGGACTTTGTAGTAAAAAGATGAAAAAGTATAGTTATATATTCTATTACTTTTTGTTGTTGGTGTCATGCGAAAATACTGATAAACAGAATACGATAGATATTGATTTAAGTAAAACGGATTCATGTATCGCATATTCCATGTTTGTAAAATCGGTAGAGAATCTGGACTTGCACATAACAGACGGTCTACCGATAACTGGTGTCGAACGTTTGTATTTTGATGAAAGTAAAATCTTTGTGAAAGATAGCGGTCGTGAGGGTATTCTTGTATTTGACAAAGGAAGCGGCAATTTATTAAAAAGGGTAAATCCCTTTGGCGAAGGACCAGAAGAAATAAAACGTATTAGTTCATTCTGCTTGGACACTTATCATAAAAAGATATGTATTTTTGATCAGAGTGATATGAAAGTCAAAATGTATGATTTTTCAGGAAAGTATGCCTCTTCTTATCCTACTGATATGTTTTTCATTGACATGGCAAAGCTGGATAAAAATAGTATGACTTACTTTTATCCCATTTACGCAGAAGAACAATTTTATGGCATTTGGTCTTCCGATTCTTTAAATCAATTGAAGAAGCAGGTAAGTTCTCATGTAACGAAGGAATGTATGTTCCATTATTTTCCTATGCTTTATAATATGAATGACACCTGTGTTTATTATTACGACAGGAATTGGGATGAAATATCTGTTGTCACTTCAGACAGTATTCAAACACTATATAGCTTGGGTGTGAAACAACGTATTCCGTTGTTTAAAAAAGGGATAAGGGACATTACTCCTCAGGAGTTGGATGGGTATGCCATTCTTCATAATTTTGCTTGTTCTAATAATTTTATCTTATGTTCTTTCCATACATTTGACAAGAATGATATAAGGAAGAAAAATATAACATGGGTGTTGCTTGATACAAGAACAGGAAAGGTAACGATATCGAAAAAATTGAAAAACGATTTGATGGCTGAAGATGAAATTGAGAATAATTCATTATTTTATATGAATAATTATACTTGGTTGCGAGTAGACGATTCATTCGAAGATTTAATTCGTTTGAAAATATTACATCTGCAATAAGTATCTTGCTTTAAAAACTATTTAGGAGAGAACTGTAGTAGTTTTCGCTTTTTCTGCGGTGGAGTTCTTTCCGATAAAAAATGAAAATACGAATAATAATCATCTTTAAAACTAAAAATAAGATGAAGAAGAATATTTTGAAAGCAACTTTGGTTGCTGCATTTGTTCTGATAGCAGGATTTAATGTGTATAACGCTCAGAAGTCGGATGTAATGTCTGATTTAGCATTGGCTAATGTCGAAGCATTGGCTGGCGGTGAAGGTTCTGGAGGTGGATGCCATTATCGAATAACATATCAATGTGGAATTGTTGATTCGACAGTTCCATGGCATCCGACTCTTAATACACAAAAAGATGCGACTATATATAATTAAATCAATGTTTAAAATTTGAAAAAATGAGAACCTTTCTTTATATATTTATTATAATTAGCTTTATGGCTTCTTGTTCATTAAAAAAAACGGGTCAAGTATCTAATAAGTTAGATGAAAATTCTATTGAATTTGTTTTTTTATTGGGCAAGAATTTGCCATGTGATTCCATATTGTGGGGAGCTAGTATTGATTTTGTTAACGATAGTCTGCTGATTATCGAGGAATTATCTGGAACTTCAACTTATGGTGTATACAGAGTGTATTCTGATAAATTAGTAAAGGAAGGTTCTTTCTTAACTATTGGGAATGGTCCTTTTGAGGCTGTCCAACCTTATCTTTGGGGAAATGGAGATAAAAATATTTTGTATGTAACAGATTTTTCTGGAAGGCTAAGATGCATCTATAAAATGAATGTCGAGAAGATTTATCACAAAGACTTGTGGGAAACTATACATGCTCCGGATGCAGGTGAACATTTGCTGTTTCCTTCAGTAGCAATGATGAATGATACTCTTTGCTTTATTGTAGGGTCAGGTCTATATAGTGATAATATATTATCGGTTATAGATTTCAAGTTAGGTACAACGGAGGAAGTAGATGAGTTTAAATTTCCCGGATTCAATTCTCCCTCTGAATTAAAAGTTGCTAAACACATGGTATATTGTGATGCCGAGTTGCTGAAGCATCCTACAGAAAATAAAATTGTATATGCCGGCAGACTAGGCAGATATATAGAGATATTTGAAATAGAAGGTAAAGAGATTAGAAAAAGGACACCTGTCTGCTCCACTTATCCTTCATTCCGTATCACCTCTGATCAGCAGCAAATTTTGAATGATGACTGTTTACGGGGAGTACTTGTTCGAGTTACTAAAAACCGAATTTACAGTTTGATGAGACCCTATACTGAAAAAGAGGCTGGAGAACATGACTCATATAAAGAACGTCCCAATTATTATGGTGACGAACTGATAGTGTATGATTGGGATGGTAATCTCATAAATGCTTATAGATTAGATGTTCCTATAGTTTCTTTCGGAGTGACTAATGACGACAGTGTACTTTATGGAACGACATTGGATGAAGAAGACTTCGTGGTGAGAAAATATAATTTGAAGAATGCTGAATAGATAATAATTATTTGTGACTGTATAATCATAAATAATATATTCTTAAAATCTATAGCTATATGTGCATACTGAAATATTTGCTTTTTTGTTGTGTTATATGCATTTCTTGTTCCCACGCATCTTTGCATCAGAAACAGTTGATGCATGCTTTGGATTTTTCAGCGGCAAACAGCAAGGAACTGGAAAAAGTACTGAAGCATTATGAACACGATTCTTTAAAATTGGAAGCGGCTAAATTTCTGATACGGAATATGCCTCATTGCTATTCCTACCAACAGGGAGGTGAAATGGATAGTGTGAAGCGTGTACGTACTTGTTATAGTCCTTTCGGACAAATAGACCAGACTTATGCCAGACGTTGGGGGCATTATACCTATCGTAATCTTCTTAAAATATATGATGCCCATATTATCACAGCCGAATACTTGATAGACAATATAGACCGTGCTTTTGATAATTGGCAGAAACGTCCATGGAACCGTTCTCTTTCATTTGAAGATTTTTGTGAATACTTGTTGCCTTATCGTATAGGGGATGAACCGCTGGAAGAATGGCGTGAACTTTATGAAAAGAAATATGGATATTTATTAGATTCCATATATAAAGGCAGTGATGTGGTGGAGGCCGCGAATTTGGTAAGCAGGCATCTACAAGAACCTGTCTTTATTTATTGTGAAGACTTTGAACTGCCTCATATCGGTCCCAGATATTTATTCAGCCATCGATATGGTAGTTGCGTGGATGCGGCGGATATAGTGACTTATGCATTTCGGGCTGTCGGCATTCCTTGTATGGAAGATACGGATGCCAGAGGGGGACATGTGTGGAATGTTGTTCGTGACACGACAGGGCGCGATGTACCTATTTGGTATATAGCTTCGGAGGCTGTAAGGGGGAGTAGGGATACGGGAGGGTATAAACGTGGCAAGGTTTACAGGCCCATGTATGGTTTTCAAGAAGAAAAGGCGGCACATCTGGGAGATGATTGGAAATCAGTGCCACTTTTATTCTATCATCCTTATATGAAAGATGTCAGTTATGCATATTATCCGGATACGTTACGCATACTTACCGGTATTCCTGATGGTGAGGTTTGTTATCTGGCCCATTTCCACGAAGCGCATTGGTGGAGTTGTGCCTGTGCACGCTCGGCAAGCGGCAAAATGGAAATACCTAATCTAGAATCGGAACTGGTATATCTTCCCATGAAATATACCAAAGGCAATTATTATCCTTCCGGCTTCCCCTTTTGGTTTGCAGGTGGAGAAATAAATACGTTTCTTCCGGATTGGGAGAAAACAGTAAAGGTTCGTTTGTATAGAAAATATCCGGTATATGGTTGGTTGCGCAGCTTTATGGGCCATGTGGTGGGAGGTACTTTTGAGGGAAGTATGACGAAAGACTTTGAAGATGGAAAGACATTATATGAGATAGCGGATACTCCCGTGATAGCAAGGAATAGAATCTTTCTGAATAAGCCGGTTAAGTGCCGTTACATAAGATATAAGGCTGACAATGATAAATGCGCGGAACTGGCGGAAATGACATTTTATGCCAATGGTAAGGCTGTTTCTCCGATAGCGGTTTGGGGGAGTCCTACGGAAAAAGGAAATATGCATGTGCTGGCAAAGCATGTGGCGGATGGTAATCCTCTTTCTTATTATCTGTCTTTAGACAAAGGAGGGGAGGTAGTTGTTGATTTGGGCCGTGTCGCAGTTATAGATTGCCTGGAGTATATGCCCCGGAATGATGACAATTTTATTTCTCCGGGTGATATTTATGAGTTGTTCTGTCATGCCGGTACTGAAGGATGGAAGAGTTTGGGAAAACAGCGGGCTGATACTACCTGTTTGGACTGGATTGTGCCTGACAATGCATTGTTCTGGTTACGCGATCTGACCCGTGGGCGTGAAGAACATATTTTCTTTATGCAGAACGGGCGGCAGAAATTTCCAACCTTTTAAGATTTAAAATGAGGTATCTAAAGAAATACATAGGCGTTTTATATAACTTGCTGGTTTGTGTGGCCGGAGGGAGTTTGTTAATGATGATTATTTGGTTGTTATTACAGATATTTGTTTTTGCCTCATTTGCCATACCTTCTGACTCCATGGAGCCGGTTTTGATACCGGGTGACTATGTGCTTGTCAATAAAATGTTGAAAGGACCACGTATATTCAGCCTTGGTGATGCCCGGCAACATAAGCCGCTACACATAGATCGTTTGAAGGGATTCAGTGAATTTCAGCGCAATGAGGTATTGGTCTTTAATTTCCCTTATCCGGAACGATGGGACAGTGTAGGCTTTAACCTGATGCTTTATTATGTAAAGAGGTGTATCGCATTGCCGGGTGATACTGTTGAAATAAGGGACGCCCGATATAGGGTCAGAGGTTATGATAAGGAATTAGGAAATATAGTTTCACAAAACAGTTTGGCGCATTTTTTGGAGAAACCGAGGAATGTGGAGAAAATGATACAGGAAAATTGTTTTTTTGCTTATCCCGGTGATACCATCTTAAAATGGAGTATTAAAGATTTTGGTCCTTTTTATCTTCCTTCCCGTGGGGATACTATTGTGATGGATGATAAACATTATTTGCTTTATCGCAACCTTATAGAATGGGAGCAACAAGATAAATTAATAGCGAGTAACGGGCATTTTTATTTAAATGGGCGGGAAGTGGAGCATTATGTTTTTATGCACAATTATTATTTCATGGGAGGTGATAACTGTTATAATTCCCAGGATTCGCGTTATTGGGGTCCTTTGCCGGAAGAATATATTGTAGGAAAGGCAACATTGATATGGAAATCCAAGAATAGGGTGACGGATGAAATACGTATGGACAGGATATTTAAAAAGATAAAGTAGTATGAGAGTTTGTGGTGTCTATCTTATTTTTATAACTCTTCTTTCGGCTTGTACAAACAAAGTAAGTCATTTGGATATTGCTTTGCAACAGGCTGAAAATAATAAAGGGGAATTGGTAAAGGTGTTAAAGCATTTTAAAAATGATAGCTTGAAATATCGTGCGGCGTGTTTTTTGATTGAGAATATGCCTGGTAAATATTCAAAAGTTCCTCATGATTCGTTGGATGGATATAAGAGCTTTTTGAAGATTATTCCACAAAACGATCCTATAAGCTGGAATGTAAGGTATTCCAAAATATGGCATGGATTTGATTCTATTTCTAAACGTCATTTGGTAGACTTTAATAAGATTGAAGATATAAAAGTTATAACGGGAGATTATTTAATAAAAAATATCGAGTATGCTTTTAAATTATGGGAGAATAGAAAAATAAAAGACTACTGTTCGTTTGATGATTTCTGTCATTATATTTTGCCTTACCGTATAGATCATGAGCCATTATCGAATTGGCGTGAGGAAGGTTTTCAAAAGTTTGGTCATTTACTGGATTCTTTATTGTCACCACGAGAATTGGCCCTTGGTATCATAAAATTAGGTGGAATGCGTTACAATATAGGAATGACTGAATATCCTTATAAACAGTCTTATGATGAAATGCTACAGACCCGTTGGGGTACTTGTGATGACATGGCGGCATTTTTAGCTTTATCTTTACGTGCCATTGGAATCCCTGCTGCTATTGATTATGTCCCTGCATGGGCTAATCGGAGTTCTTCGCATTGTTGGAATGTGGTGAAAGATGTTACTGGTGATTTTATAGAAGTGGGATATGGTCCTGAAGGGAAAAATGAAGTAGTATACAAGGTCTCTAAGATCTATAGGAAAAGGTATGATATTCCACTATGTGATGTAACATCGGAATATGCTATGCCTCTTTCTGATTTAACCTTTAGAGTGCCTTCACTGAAAGATAAACAATTAATCAGTCTTTGTACTTTTAATAATCATGGCTGGGTTCCTGTTGCTTTATCAAAAGTGATGAATGGAAGTGTTTTGTTTAAGTCAGTCGGCAGAGGAATTTTATGGGGAAATAATCAAATAAGAACTTATTTAAACGAAGGAAGGGGAATTGTTTTTTTACCATTTACCAGTCAAAATGAACGATTGAATAACAAACCTATAGGATTTCCTATAATTCTTTTAGAAGATGGAACTATAAGAGAGTTATGTGTTAGTACAGAAAAAGAAAGTGTTATACTTTATCGTAAATATCCTTATTATGGAAGTAATAAGAATATTATGCATGATAGTAATGAAATATGTGCCGATAATGAATATGAATTGTTTTATTGGAATATGAAATGGATTAGTTTAGGGCGAAAAATAGCAGTCGATAATAAACTTCATTATGATAATGTGCCTAAAGGTGCTTTATTGTGGTTGAAAAATCAGACTCAAGGGAAAGAAGAGCGGATTTTTACATACGAGGAGGGTAAACAAGTTTGGTGGTAGAGATGGAGAATAAATGTTTGAGATATGGAATGGCATTCGTCGCAGGCATACCGGTTGCGTTGTGTCTCAGCGTGGTGTATTGTGGTACGTCTTCACTACCTGCCGATATATTGGAAGATGACTGTTGCCGTAATAACTTTTCTGTTGGGAGGGATAGCGTTGGGCGGTATCTATCAAATAAAGAAGGATTCGGCGGACGGACGTCTGTTCTTATGGAAAATTGCCGCCCGGGCTGTCAATGAACATCCATGGACAGGATCTGGCTGGAACAGTGTTCCGGCTGCTTACGGGCAGGCGCAGGAGAATTATTTTGCAGCCGGAAATTATACGGCAACAGAGGAACTTGTGGCAGGTGCTTCCGAATATGTTTTCAATGAATATCTGCAAGCAGCCATTGCCTGGGGAATACCTGTGCTTTGCATCGGGCTGTTGATAGTAGGGGGAAGTATGTATATAGGTCATAAACAAGGTGTCTACGGGCTATGCGGTGCATTGCTTTTGCATTCTCTTCTTATCCGCTGCAATTTCCGGCTTTTGTTTCGGCTTTGATTATATTGGTATTAGCTCTGTAAATATCAGCAGAAAAGCAAGACTGTAGCTGCTTGTAAGCAATAATCAATTTTCATCCTAACTTTAATAGAAAGAGATGATGGACAAAAGAAACAAATTATGTAGACGCCAATAAATGACGCGTGTGTTTAAGGCTCGCATGATTCTTTATACCGCTTATGGACATTGTCAGAAGCATATCCATTTGTATATACCACATTTGTTTTTATGAACGGAACAAAATCCTTCCGTCACCGTATCTTGTTATTATTCAACGGTTTGCGGTGACAAAAGAAGGTAAAACGTGCCCAAACGGTAGTTGACGGTAAATGCGCCACATGCTTCCCACTTCCGGGTTCAGACAGGTATGGGTACATTCGCAGAGCATGATTTGTCCTGTCCGGCGGATAGGACCACTTATACCACTTGGACACCTTTTACGCTTTTTTATCACCACAAGTCACTGTGGATTACTGGATTATGGTGATGGAAGAAATTAGTTCATCATGTAAAAACAATGTGGATGATGGAAACTCAAATGAATCATGTCGTGGCTAAAAAACTAAATTTTAAAGTTCATGGATTACTAATGTTGCAGCCCACTGAACACGCCCGGCTTGTTCCGTGAACGTGCTCAGCGTGTTCAGTGAACAAGCCAAGCATGTTAGCCGGACAAGCCGGGCGTGTACGTATGCATGAGGCTATACATACGTATGTGTAGGCTTATGCGTATGTACGTGGAGTGAAAGATTGGTGTTTAATGATCCTTATCCGCGAACGGGATAGCATTGAGTTTGATGCCCGGAAGTTTTTTGTAAAACGGTGTTGGGGTATACCGGGGGATAGTTTGACCATTGAAGAAGGGTATTATAAAAATAATGGCCAATTATTGGCGGATATACCGGATAAAGTTAAAAATAAGCAGGATAGCTTGCATAATGTGTTTTATAAAGGCGAGAAAAAGGTTCGTGGATTATCCATAAAGGCATTTCCCAAGCGAACTTTTTTGGGCTGGACTATCATTAATTATGGTCCTTTGTATATTCCTCGAAAGGGGGATGTGCTTTTTCTGAATGAAAAGCATTTTCTTGTATACAGGAATTTGATAGAATGGGAAACTAGAAAAAAATTGGTTTGGAATAGTGGAGCGGCATATTTGGACGGAATACAGCTTGTTTCTTATTGCTTTAAAAAAAGTTATTATTTTATGGGAGGGGATAATGTTTTCAATTCGGTCGATTCCAGATATTGGGGACTTGTTCCTGAAGAATTTATTGCAGGAAAAGTGGCTTTTATATGGAAATCTATAAATCCAATAAATGATAATATCAGATGGAATAGACTAGGTAAGATAATATGTGAATTTTAGCTTAAGGAATAATAAGACAATATCCCTTTCCTCTTATATTTTTTATTGTATACCCTTCCAGGTTCTTTATTTTGTTTCTTAATGAAGTGATGTGGCTATTTATTTTGTCATCTACCCAGTCTTCCTTTGGCCAAAAGGCCTGTTTTATATCTTCTTTTGATAAATAATAATCTGGAGCTTTCAAAAACATAAGTAGGAAATCAAAGTCCATATTGGTAATTGGGCATTCTACATTATCAATATACAATAGTCTTCTTTTCAAGTCTAATTTTATTTTCCCTACTTCACAATAATTCAAGTTATCTACTTCTTTTGCAATCTTTTCGGGCTTCTTAGTTTGTTTCTTCTTAAATAAGACAACTGCTATAGAACCTATATAACATACGATAATGGTCCATGTGTTTTTAGTATCAGTATGTTTAAGCAATGTGTTCCAACTATAATCCACCCATCCTTGAACACTGACAGTATTTTTAATATCCAACATTTTTATATGAGTTCGGAATGCCGAACGTGGTGTGATAGAGTCGTTGTCGCTATATTGGGGAATACCGTTATGCCGATAGATGATACCTGTTTTGTCGGTAATACCTTTTTGTCTCAGTTCTTCTTTAAAAATGGCATTGAAATCATTGGGAACGATAGGGGCAAATTGAGCGAGCAGGTATTGGTCTACTAATTGATGGGCAATTTGTTCGTCAATGCTATCCTTAAAACTGACGTTTTCAATATTTCCTCCAAATGTTATTTTTATTCCTTTTATTTTTCTTCCTAGAGATTTCGGAGTATATACATTATCTTGAAATAACCGTTTATAATAATCTTTGGCAATTGATTCTTGTATGGCCTGTGTTATTTTCGACTGGATATTATATTTCCCTTGCTGGAAATTAATAACCCAAAATGCGCCAAAACAACCGGTTATTGCAAAAAGGACTAAGACTAATAAAATTGATAGCTTGTCTTTCTTTTTCATTGTGCTTTAATTTTGATAGGCAAAAATAGGCAAATAAGTTCAATTATTATTGTATACTATCTAAAAATCTTCGTTTTAGGTAGATTTTAGGTTCATTTTAGGTAAAATACTTGTGTATAACTTTTAAAAGTGCCTTTTTGCAACAAAAAACAAAACTATTATGAGAAAAACATTTTTTGCAATTTTTGTTATAGCAGGCGTGGCTGTTATGTTTGGCAAGTTATCGAATAAAGAAAAACTTGTGAATAATTTACTCTTAGAAAATGTGGAGGCTTTGGCAGCAGGTGAAGGAGGGGGAGCATGGTGTAGAGGTAGTGGAAATACTATTTGTCCCCAAATAGGAATTAGAGTTGCTTATACAGTAGAACCTTATAATTTAGAGTAGTATCTTATGCGATACTTTTATCTATTGCTATTATTATTTGGCTTTTTCTCATCCTGCAAAGAATCGGAGAAAGATAAAATCGCTCGTTTGGTTGAGGAATGGGAGGGGAAAGAAATTCTCTTTCCTACCCGTTCCGTCTTTACCATTCAAGGGAAGGACACGGTGGATTTTTCTTTTGTCGATGCAGACTATAAAGTGGTTACATATATTGATTCAGTAGGATGTACCAGTTGCAAGTTACAATTGCCTCGCTGGAAGCAGTTTATGCAGGAAGTGGATTCAACTCTGAACCGTCCTGTTCCCTTTGCATTCTATTTTCATCCGAAAGATATGAAAGAACTGCGTTATATTACCCGTCGTGATGTATTCACCTATCCTGTTTGTTTCGATGAAATGGATGATTTTAATCAATTGAACCATTTTCCGGGTGAAATGACTTTCCAAACATTTCTATTGGATAAAGATAATAAGGTGGTGGCTATAGGCAATCCAGTTCATAATCCGAAGGTGAAGGAACTTTATCTGAAGGTATTGACAGGTGGTAAAGTTGTAAAAGCGGAAACGCCGATCACGAAAGTCATTCAGGATGTGGAAAGTATAGACTTCGGTTCATTTCCTCAGTTGGAGAAGCAGGAACGCAAGTTCACGTTGACCAATACGGGGCAGCATGTGCTGGTGATATACGATGTTGTCACTTCCTGTGGGTGTACTAAGGTAAACTATAGTAAGGAAGGTATCCGTCCGGGAGAAAAAGCGGAGCTGACAGTGGTTTATGAAGCCGAAAAGGCTGAACATTTCAGCAAGACGGTTACCATTTATTGCAATGCAGATAACTCCCCACTTCGTTTGAAGATAACGGGAAATGCTGAATAAAGATGAAGTATAAGCTAATGAGAGTAAAAAGTGGGTGGAAAGAAATCCTTTTTCTTTGCCGGAATCAGATTCTTTCCACCCTGTGGCCCTCTCCTAAAAGAAAGGAGGTTAAGTCCGATGCAAAAGTAATGTAAAAATCAGAATAAGCAAGCAGTAGTCTCGCTTTTTCTGCGGTGGAGTTCTTTCCGATAAAAGATGAAAACACGAATAATAATCATCTTTAAAACTATAAACAAGATGAAAAAGAATATTTTGAAAGTAACTTTGGTTGCTGCGTTTGCTCTGATTGCTGGATTTAATGTGTATAACGCTCAGAAATCGGATATTATGTCCGATCTGGCTCTGGCTAATGTGGAAGCATTGGCTAGTGGTGAAAGTGGAATGCAATATCGTTTATTTCCATGCCCTCACTCACCTTGGAATGAATGTGTAATGAGTGATGATTCGCGACGTGAATCTTGTTCTTCTAGTACGTATTGTTGATAAACAGGAAGTATTGTTTTTAAAAGTAACCGGATTAAATACACTGTTAAAAAAGGAAGTAATATTATGAGGCTTTTTATTTATCTTTCTCTGATTTCTATATCCTTTATCATGTCGTCATGTGGAAATCGAAAAGTGGATGTTCAGTGCTTGTCTCTTCAAAGGGATTCACTTTACTCCACAGTCCGGCATGTTCGCATCTCTCCTCTTGCTGATATTTTGGAATTGAAATCATATTATATCACTTCCTTTATGAATTGTGATTCAATAAACGGAATTGTGGCATATAATTATCGGCTTCATTCTTTGGATTTGATAGATATAGCGGGCAAAGGCATATCTTCTATAGCCTTGCAGAAAGAAGGTCCGGATGGAATTCCTGGAAGAATAAGTGGTATTTGTCCGGTTTCAAAAGATTCCATTTGGCTGTATGATGGAATTGGCATGTATCTAGTAGATGGCACAGGACATGTGTATGATAAAATTAATTTTCAAGACAGGGAAAATATTATCATAGAAACAAACTATGCTATGTGTACAGCACGTTTCTTTTATAATAAGGAGAATACTTCTTTATTGTATTTGACTGAGCGTGATTCTTTTGCCATTGAGGAGTATGATGTAAGGAACAAATGCATAATCAATAAATATCCTCTTTCCTATTCTTTGGTGAATCCTGACGGAGAGCAAGTGTATGGGGATATGTATCATCCTAATGTGAACTTTGCTGATGAAAAAATTATTTATAACTATCCATATGAATCAAGTATCTATGTGCTGGATATGAATTCGGGGGAACAATCTGTTATTACCGCTAATAGTGCATTCACCTCCAATATAGCAGATAAATGTACAAGCAATGGGTATTCTGTATGGGAAAAACATCGCATAGAAAACATTCATTTTTTTGATGTGATGTATTTGCCCGAAAGTCAGTTGTTTGTACGTCTTCATCTGAGTGGGGTAATGTTTGATGCCCGGCAACCAATACTTTCTGTATTGGATGGTAAGAGTCTGTATATGTCAGTTTTTGATAAAGAGTTCCATACTATGGGAGAATTAAAGTTGGAGGACAGGCGATATAGCCTTTTTACAGGCTGGTGTGCTTTGGCGAATTCTTTGTTATTGTTTAATGATAACAGTTTGTCTGATTCTGTGGACTATGACAGGTTGAATGTGGATATAGTTACTCCTGCCTTTACTCCATTTGATTGATTTGTAGGTGGAAAAGAACTTCATTATTGCGATGAAGATTGGTTCCAGTAAAAAAGGATGTAAATAATTGTTGTTAAAGCTCGAGATAAGCTAATGAGAGTAAAAAACGGATGGAAAGAAATCCTTTTTCTTTGCCGGAATCAGATTCTTTCCACCCTGCGGCCCTCTCCTAAAAGAAGGGAGGTCAAGTCCGATGCAAAAGTAATGTAAAAATCAGAATAAGTAAGCAGGAGTTTAGCTTTTTCTGCAGTGGAGTTCTTTCCGAAAATAAGATGAAAATATGAATAATAATTATTTTTTCTACTAGAAATAAGATGAAAAAGAATATTTTGAAAGCAACTATAGTTGCTGCATTTGCTCTGATTGCTGGATTTAATGTATATAACTCTCAGAAGTCGGAGGTAATTTCAGGGTATGGATGTATTATAAAGTATACAAACGGTACCTATGAAACATTTTATGGCAAGTACCCTAACTAAGTGATGGCTTCTTTCATGGATAATTCTAAATGTTCGGAATTATCCGTGAATTTTATTATTGACAATTAGATCAAAAAGACAATGCAAGTAATTGAAAAAATATCACGATATGCCGTTGTTGCGCTTTTGTTATTAACTTCATGCGAAAACAAAACGGCAACAACTTATAATGGAGAAACGCGTATAGAATGGCAGGATTTTGAAACTCAAAAATTGACAGCCAGAATGATTGAATTTGATGAACCGGTAATGAAGCCGGATCAGTTGATGGTTTGGGATACTTTGTTGATTACAATAAATAGAGGTACGGAAAAGATTTTTCATCTGTTCAATTTGAAAACTAAAGAAAAAATTGGTGAACAAATTACTGTTGGACAAGGTCCCGACGAGATGATTGCACCATTTTTTATAAAAGACTCGGATTCTATTAAAGTATATGATGTGATGACTTCTACAGTTTATAGCTATGCAATAAATGAATTTGTAGAAAACCAGTCTCCAGTACCGTCGCGAAGATATAAATTGAGTGAGGTTAATTTTTTTAGTGAACTCGCTTCGTTAGGAACTGATTTGGTTGGCGTTTCTTATCGCCCGGATATCCCTTGTTACCTGTTTGATGCAAATGGGGAAAAAATAGATGGTGGGATAGGCTCATATCCGGAAGGGCCAGTTGAATATACAGACTTAGAGCGCATTGACGCATACCGTGGCCTTTTAACAAGTAATGGTTCTGACCGTTTGGCGGTTTCTTATTTCTTTACTGATTTGATTGATATTTATACAGATAAGGGAGAATTGATAAAACGGCTTCATGGCCCGGAACATTTTTTCACACGTTTTACCGAATATAATGACGGAAACCGGATGGGCAGCAGGCCCAATCATGATTATTACCGGGATGCTTTTTATAGTCCTGTCAGCGTAGGTGATGCTTTCTTTGTCCTTTATAATGGGAAATTTGTGAACAAGCCTGGATATGATTTGCTTGCCAAGGATATTCTAGTGTTTGGTTGGGATGGAACACCTCTGAAACACTACCAATTGGAAGAGGGGGTCTCTCGTATATCAGTAGATTCTGAAAAGCGAAAGATATATGGTATAAGCAGTGATCCGGAATTTCATATAGTGGAATATTCTTATTAAGAAGTAGAGGTGGAAAAGTGGAAATTATACAGTTTGGGCATTGGTATATGCGCATTTCTAGTGGCAGTTGTCAGTATATGTGCATCGTATGACCGGATTTATATGTGGAGTTTGGGGGATATCTCGGACAGATATCAGCAGGCCATGAGTGCTTACGGGAAGCGTAATTATGATGAGGCATGCAGTCTGCTCGCGCCACTTGCAAGAATAGATTCGGCTTCATACGCCCAATACTTGTTGGGTGATATGTACTACCGTGGCCTTGGTGGAAGGGTGGATTATGAAAAAGCGTTTGCGCTATTTGAAAAATCAGGAGAGGCTGGTAATATGAATGCCTGTAATAATCTGGCTTTCATGTATGCCTATGGTCATGGCGTTTCCGAAAACCTGTCTAAAGCTAAAAAACATTTTCAGTATGCAGCCCAACAAGGAAATCCTCAGGCTCAATTGGGGCTTGGTACCCTTTATCGTTTGGGTCTTGGGGTGCAGCTTGATTACAGGAAAGCCATTCAGTGGTATCGCCGTTCAGCCTCTCATGGTGATTCTGATGCTATGAATAATTTGGGTTATATGTTTTTCAACGGTCTGGGTGTCCTTCCTGATGTGGAAACCGCCTTGTATTGGTTCGGGAAGTCGGCGGCTGTCGATAATCCTGTAGCGCAATACAATATAGGCGTGGCTTATAGCTTGGGCAGAGGGGTGGAAAAGGATTTGTCAGTTTGTGCGTCATGGCTTGAGAAGTCGGCTTTGCAGGGGAATGCCCCCGCACAATATAATTTGGGCAGAATGTATTTTTTTGGCAAGGGTGTCGCTAGAGATTCCGTAAAGGCTATGTTATGGTATAAGGAAGCGGTGGGACGGGGACATGTAAAAGCAGCCGAGTCTTTTGCAAGAATAGAAAAAAACATGCGGATAGAAGATGCTGATTCTATCTTTTCTCTAGATATGCAGGTGGGGCGATAAATCTAGTCTATGCCGGAAAGGTCAACTATGTGCTTTGTCTATATCCGGTATTTTTAATAAAAAGATATTAATAGTATGGGAAAAGCAATAAACAGGTTTTGTATTCCCTTTTTGTTTGCTTTATTGGCTTGTACTAATGAAACAAAGCAATTGGATATTGCTTTGCAACAGGCAAAAGATAATAAAGAAGAATTGGAAAAGGTGTTAACGCATTTTGAAAATGATAGCTTGAAATACCGTGCTGCATGTTTCTTGATTGAAAATATGCCTTATCATGATTATTATGAAGGAAAGGAACTGGAAAAATATTTGAAGTATTTTGAAGTTTATTCCGATGGAAAACATAAACCTCAGCAAATAGTCGATTCGCTAAAAAAGGCTGATGGAGAATTTTCTCTTCGTTTACTATCCCATAAGTATGATATACAAAATATAGATTCGGCACTGCTTGTTCATAATATAGAATGGGCATTCAAAGTCTGGCAGGAACAGCCGTGGGGGAAGAATGTTTGTTTTGATGACTTTTGCGAGTTTATATTGCCGTATAAGATAGGAGATGAACCTCTTACTGAATGGCGAGAGCAATTATACAATAGATATAATCCGTTGCTTGACAGTATACGCTATCTCCCAGAAGCCGAAGATCCGTTGTTTGTAGCTCAATTTTTAATAGATGAATGGCAAAAGAGACCCTATAATTGGACAATGTCTTTTCCTGAAGGGCCACATCTAGGACCTGCCACAACGGAATTAAAAGCCGGTTCTTGCAGAGAGTTTACAGATGGGGTAATCTATATACTTCGCTCGGTTGGCATTCCCTGCGGTACGGACAAGACAATAATGAGAGGAGATAACAATGCATCTCATTTCTGGGCGTTTGTATTGGATAAAGATAGAAAGACTTATGTGACTGAGCCTGTTATATGGGCTGAGGCTACAAAAGCTGGAATTATGATGGCCAAGGCACATCGTGTCACTTTCGGAGTAAATAAAGAATGGATGGAAGAATCTGGGGGTATTTCCCGGATATATCCTACTTTTAGAAATGCCTGTCTGCAAGATGTCACGTCTGTTTACAATGATAGTGCCAATTATCAAATAACGATATCTGCTGATGATATGTATAACAGAATAGATAGGAGTGAATTGCTTTATTTGTGCTTGTCTAATCGCAATCAGTGGGTGCCTGTGGACTTTGCATTGATGCAAGGCAATGAGGTATGTTTTAGAAATGTAGGGAGTGATGTGGTCTGTACGGTAGCTACATGGAATGGAAATACCTTGCAAATACAATCTGACCCGTTTTTAATAGAGAAAAATACCGGTAAACTGAAATTTTATCATGCGGAAAAGGAAAGGTTAAATGTAAACTTGTATTGCAAGTTCTATATTTCTGAAGGGTATGATTTGGTATATCGTATGAAGGGTGGCGTTATAGAAGGCAGTAACCGGGTAGATTTTGTGAATGCTGATACTATCTATTTTATGGAGAACGCTCCTCAAAGGTTATGGACTACAATATATCCGGAGAAAATAAAGCCTTATCGATATATTCGTTATAAGGGGCCGGCAGGAAGTTATTCGAATATTGCCGAATTGGCTTTGTATCATAATAAGGAGGATTCGGTGGCATTAACCGGTAAAATAATAGGAACACCCGGTTGTTGGGATGGTGACGGTTCCCATGAATATACAAATGTTTTTGATGGTGACCCCTATACATCTTTTGATTATAAATATGCGGATGGGGGCTGGACCGGTTTGGATTTAAAAATTCCCTATGTGATACGTAAAATAGTATATGCTCCTAGAAATCGGGATAATTTTATCCGGAAAGGAAATAATTATGAACTGTTTTATTGGAATGTGGGGAAATGGGAGTCTTTGGGAAGTCAAACAGCAGGTTCGGATGTCTTGCAATATACTGTTCCAAAAGGTTCGTTGTTGTATTTGAGAAATCATACTTGTGGAGATGCTGAGAGAATCTTTGAGTATGTAAATGGTGAGCAAATTTTCCGATAGTATATAAGTTGTACGGATAGGGTATTTTTGATTTAATGAAGATAGAAAAACAAAACATAAGGTGTTGCAGTAAATTGGTTGATAGATTATTATCAATCTTATTGCTTGTTTGCGGAGTGATAATTTTTTGGATAATCATTCAGGTTACAAGTTTTGTTTCGTTTAAAATACCTTCAGACTCCATGGAACCGGCTTTACTGCCCGGAGATAATATCTTAGTTAACAAGTGGATAATGGGAGGACGGATATTTGATATGTGGGATGCTTCCGAGAAAAAGGATGTAAAGATATCTCGGTTGCCCGGTTTTGGAAAGGTGAAGCGCAATGATATATTGGTCTTTAATTTCCCTTATCCAGGTCGTTGGGATAGCCTTGGATTGAATTTAAAGACTTATTATGTAAAGCGTTGTGTAGCTGTGTCGGGTGATACATTTGAAATCAGAAACGCACATTATAAGGTATATGGATATGAGGGAACTTTAGGGTGCGTAGATTCACAGGACAGGTTGCAGCAGATACTGTCAGTAGGAGAGGAACGTAACTGGGGCATAGTGATGAAGGCTTATCCCAATGATAGTCTGGTGGATTGGACGATAAAGGAATTCGGCCCTTTTTATATCCCTGCCAAAGGAACAAGTGTGGAGATAAATGCTGTTAACCGGATATTGTATAAGAACGCGATAGAATGGGAAGAGAAAAAGAAACTGGTGCAGCATGGAGATTCATTTCTGTTGAATGATAGCATTATACAGGAATATCAATTTAAAGAAAATTACTATTTTGTGGCAGGCGACAAAGTGATGAATTCCAAAGATTCGCGTTATTGGGGATTATTACCCGAAAAGTTTATTGTGGGAAAAGCGACACTGATATGGAAGTCCGTTGATTTGAATACAGATGAGATTCGTTGGAACAGGGTGTTCAAGAAGATAGAATGACAGTAGGATGGAAAACTGGTTTTTGAAATATGGAATGGCATTGGTTACAGGCATACCGGTTGCGTTGTGTCTCAGTGTGGTGTGTTGTGGTACGTCTTCACTGCCTGCTGATATATTGGAAGATGACTGGCGGTGGATGTATGGCTGTGGTGTACTCTCCTTGGCAGGCCTTGCACTGCTTGTACTCCTGTTCCCGAAAAGAGTAAAGGAATGTCTGCCAGCGGTCGTTTCATGGGTATTTATTCTATACGGAGTCGTCGAAGCCGTATGGGGCATCCGTCAGGTATATGGTTTCACCTATTCCAACCATTCCCTTTATGCCTTGACCGGTTCGTTCTATAATCCCGGTCCCTATTCAGGCTACCTTGCCATGATATTCCCTATCTGCCTGTATGAATGGTTAAAGCGGAAAGAGGGTAAGAAAACAATACCTTATTATATAGCTTTAGTTGTAATGCTATTGATTCTTTGTGTGTTGCCTGCCGGAATGAGCCGCTCGGCATGGATAGCCGCAGCGGTCTCTTCCATTTATGTTTGCGGTATGCACTATAGGGTGGAGTTGAAGAATTATATCCGGCAGCATCGCAAGAAGACGATGCGTTTTGCCGTAATCGTTTTCCTGTTGGGAGGAATGGCATTGGGCGGTATCTATCAAATGAAGAAAGATTCGGCAGACGGACGTCTGTTTATGTGGAAAATTGCTGCCCGGGCTGTCAGTGAGCACCCATGGACAGGGTCTGGCTGGAACAGTGTTCCGGCTGCTTACGGACAGGCGCAGGAGAATTATTTTGCAGCCGGAAATTATACGGCAACGGAGGAACTTGTGGCAGGTGCTCCCGAATATGTTTTTAATGAATATCTGCAAGTAGCCATTGCCTGGGGAATACCTGTGCTTTGCATCGGGTTGTTGATACTAGGTGGGAGCATGTACATAGGTCATCAACAAGGCAGCTATGGACTATGCGGCGCATTTCTTTCTTTAGCGGTATTTGCATTTTCTTCTTATCCACTACAATTTCCGGCGTTCGTCTCGGCTTTGATTATATTGGTATTAGCTTGTAGTATCCGTGTTCTTCCTTTAGAGAAAGTCTGGCCTCGCATTTTGTTTACTGTTTTATTGTTAGTCGGAAGCTATGGCTGTTTCTGTAAATATCAGCAGAAATACAAGACTGTAGAAGCTTGTAAGCAATGGACCAAAAGCCGTATGTTTTACCACTCGGGAGCTTACCGACAAGCAGTGGAAAGCTATGCTGAAATTCAGGAAGAAATGAGAGGGAATGCCCACTTTCTATTCGAGTATGGTCATGCCTTGCATAAGCTGCATGAACCCGAACTGTCGAACAGGGTGCTGAAAGAGGCCTTGAAAGTGAGTGGCGATCCCATGATACTGAATGTTATAGGGAAAAACGAACAGGAAATGAAGCATTATGAAAGTGCGGAATATTGGTTTATGCGTGCCGTTCATCAGCTACCCGGGAGGATTTATCCTTATTATCTTTTGGCCAATCTATATGCGGATCCGTCTTTTTATCAGCGCGACAAATTGGAGCGGATGGTAAGGACTGTAATGGAGAAAGAACCGAAAGTACAATCTACAGCTATAAAGCAAATGAGGCGTAAAGCGAGGGAACTCTTGAAAAAAGTACCCGAAAATTAGTTTTTTCAAAATATAAAGTTTTTATTTGTTGTATAAATCACAAAATATGACCATGAAACCACACATATTTGCATCGGGCTTATTATTGGCAGTTTCTTTCACTGCATGCTCGGGAGAAAAAAAGGATACTACAGAAAAAGAAGGAGTAGAAACGGTTCTTCCTTCTTTACCCAATGAAGTGACGGTTATGCCGCTGAAAAAGCAGGTTTTCAATCATGAGTTGATCAGTAACGGCAAAGTGACGGCACAGGATTATGCCGACTTGTATTTCCGTACCTCGGAAGTGGTGGCAAACGTATGGGTAAAGAATGGAGATATAGTACGAAAAGGTCAAAAGATTGCCCAATTGGATTTGTTTAAGCTGAACAATACCCTGGTACAGAATAAAAACAGTCTGGCACAAGCCAGCTTGGAGATGCAGGATGTGTTGATAGGACAAGGATATGCTCCCGATAACCTGAAGGCGGTTCCTGCCGATGTGCTGGAACTGGCCAAAGTAAAGAGTGGATATGAGCAAAGTAAAGCCCAATATGAATCTGCTCAATATGATATGGAACAGGCTACGTTGGCAGCCCCTTTCGATGGCGTAATTGCCAACCTCTTTGAAAAGAGATATAATATGCCCAAGACTTCCGAACCTTTTTGCCGGGTGATCAATACAGGCAATATGGAGGTGGATTTCACCGTACTTGAAAATGAGTTGCCGTTGCTGAAAGTGGGGGATAAAGTGGAGATTACTCCATACGCTTCGGCAGCAGGTGTACGTCAGGGAAGCATCAGCGAGATTAACCCGCTGGTGGATGAAAATGGGATGGTCCGTGTAAAGGCGCGTGTGAACGGTAGTAATAAGTTGTTTGATGGGATGAATGTGAGGGTAAGTGTGAAACGTTCTGTAGGCGAGCAACTGGTAATTCCAAAAACGGCGGTTGTGCTGCGTTCCGGCAAGCAGGTGGTGTTTACATTGAAAGAGGGTAAAGCTATGTGGAACTATGTGCATACGGGATTGGAGAATATGGAGGAATATACCATAACGGACGGACTGGAAGAAGGCATGGAGGTGATAACTACCGGAAATGTGAATCTGGCTCATGAGGCACCGGTGAAGGTAATTAAAAATTGAAAGTATGGTTAAGTTCTTATTGCAACGGCCCATTGCGGTGCTGATGGCTTTTACCGCCTGTTTTATTGTCGGGTTGGTGACCTACTTCTCGCTGCCTGTATCTTTGCTGCCCGATATTGCCATACCGCAGATTACCATACAGATGACGGGTGAGAATTCATCGGCACGCGAGCTGGAGAATACGGTGGTTACCCCTGTGCGCAGGCAGTTGCTGCAAGTGGCCGGACTGAGGGAGATAAAAAGTGAAACCCGTGACGGAGCGGGTGTGATCCGTCTGGAGTTTGACTTTGGAGTGAATACCGATCTGGCATTTATAGAGGTGAATGAGAAGATAGATGCCGCTATGAACAGTCTTCCCAAGGAAGTGACACGGCCCAAAGCCATCAAAGCAAGTGCGACGGATATTCCCGTACTTTATGTCAATATGACTTTAAAAAACGATGGCGCTTATCAGGAAACTAATGAGCAACAATTTCTGGAATTGTGCGAATTGGCGGAGAACGTGGTGAAACGCCGCATCGAACAGTTGCCCGAAGTGGCCATGGCGGATATAACCGGAGTGCCCGGAAGGCTCTTGCAAATAGTTCCGGACAAAGATAAACTGGCCATGACGGGCATCAGTGTAGAGGATATAGAGAATGCACTTTCCGCCAATAATGTGGAACCGGGAAGCATGTTGGTGAGGGATGGCTATTATGAATATAATATCCGTATAGCTACCCTGCTCCGTACGCCGGAGGATGTGAGAAATATTTATATCCGTAAAGGGGAACGCATAATGCAATTGAAAGAACTTTGCAAAGTGGATGTTGTTTCGCAAAAAGAGATGGGACGCTCCGTTGCCGGAGGAAAAAGAGCGGTGACGCTGGCCATTATCAAGCAGAGTGATGAAAATATGGATGCCATGAAGGCGAAGCTGAAGGAAACGACCGATTATTTTGCATCCCTGTATCCGGATATTGAGTTCAGTGTGAGTCGTAACCAAACAGAATTGTTGGACTATACTATTTCGAATTTGCAGCAGAATCTTTCTTTGGGGTTCTTGTTTATCTTTATTGTAGCTGTGCTGTTTCTGGGGGATGTACGTTCACCGCTGATTATTGGTATCAGCATGGTTACTTCTATTGTTATTACGTTCTTTTTCTTTTATTTCTGTCATGTGTCGCTGAATGTGATATCACTTTCAGGCCTGATTCTGGCAGTAGGTATGATGATAGACAGCGCCATTATTGTAACGGAAAATATTTCGCAGTATCGTGAACGGGGATATTCATTGAAACGTTCTTGTGCTGTGGGCACGACGGAAATGATCACGCCGATGCTAAGTTCTTCGCTCACGACCATTGCGGTATTTGTACCCTTGATATTTATGAGTGGCATAGCCGGAGCTATTTTTATGGACCAGGCGTTTTCTATAACGGTGGGATTGATGATATCCTATATTACGGGGATCATGTTGCTGCCTGTATTGTATCTGTTGTTTTATAAAGCCGGTATCCGTAGTAAGGGATTTCTTTCCAGACGTTTTGATAATCTGCTGAAAAATGAGTGGCTGGAAAGCTTTTACGATAAAGGGATTGACTGGGTGTTCTCACATAAAAAGCTTTGTGTGGCCGGCACGCTGGCAACCCTTCCACTGTGTGTGTTTCTTTTTTATGTCATGGAGAAGGAACGTATGCCGCAGATTGACCAGAATGAACTGGTGGCACGGATAGAATGGAATGAGAATATCCATGTGGACGAGAACAATCGCCGGGTGGATGACTTAATGAAACAGGTGGACGACCGGGTGACGGAACATACGGCATACGTGGGTATGCAGGATTATATATTGAATGGGGGCAGCGAACTTTCATCTACCGAAGCGGAACTTTATTTTAAGACAGAAAGTCCATCCGGAATCTTTCCATTGCAGGAATTATTGGAGAAGGAGATAAGGGAGAAGTATCCGTTGGCGGTGGTTACTTTCTCACCCCCCGAAACTATCTTTGAAAAGTTGTTTGTGACAGGAGAGGCGGATGTGGTAGCGGAACTCCATACGGCGAACAAATCGCAGGCTCCGGAGGCGGAGCATTTGCAACGGCTGGAAAAGGAAATCACGCAGGTGACGGGCAATGTTCCGACAGGTATCGCTTTCCGGAACCAGATGAATCTGATAATCAATAAAGAAAAACTGTTGTTGTATAATGTATCATACGATGAATTGACACGGGTACTCCGCACGGCTTTCAAAGAGAACAAGGTTTCTACTTTACGCTCTTACCAGCAATATCTGCCTATCAGTATTGCCGGGGAGGAAAAGAGTGTAAATAGTGTATTAAGTGAAACTTTGGTGCGGACGATGGCGGATGGTAATGGGGAGGTGAATTATATTCCTGTGAATAACCTGGTGACGGTAGTGCCCGCCAAAGACTTGAAAAGTATTACGGCGGGAAAAAACGGAGAATATATTCCTTTAAGTTTTTATGATGTGAAGGATGCGACGGAACTGATGCGGAAGGTAAAAGAGGTAGTTAATGAGGAAAAGGAATGGGAGGTGGATTTCTCGGGTAGTTTTTTTTCGAATGAAAAAATGATGGGAGAACTGACCGTGATTCTTTTTGTTTCTTTGTTGCTGATGTATTTTATCCTCTGCGCACAGTTCGAGAGTTTTTTGCAACCGCTGATTGTCTTGATGGAAATTCCTATTGATACGGCTTTTGCTTTGCTGGCATTATGGGTTTTCGGTCACACGCTGAATCTGATGTCTGCCATAGGCATTATCGTAACTTGTGGTATTGTGGTGAATGACTCTATTTTAAAAATGGATGCCATCAATGAATTACGGAAAACGGGCGTTCCTTTAGTGGAAGCCATTCATACAGCGGGCAGACGCAGGTTGAGAGCAATTATCATGACTTCGCTGACAACTATCTTTGCAATGGTGCCGTTGCTGTTTACCTCGGATATGGGGTCGGAGATGCAGAAGCCTTTGTCTATTGCCATGATTGGTTCTATGGTGGTGGGAACTTTGGTCAGCTTGTTTATCATTCCTTTAATATATTGGTTTATTTATAGAAAACATGACAAAAATGAAGTACATTAGTATATGGATAGTGGGGTGTATGCTGTCTTTCGGGGTAAAGGCGCAGCAGGTGGTGAAGCTGGATTTGCAACACACGATAGAGATTGCGAATGACAGTTCCTTGTCCGCTTTCAGATATCAGAATCTTTATTTGTCGGGATATTGGGAATATCGTACTTACAAGGCGAATCGTTTGCCAAGTCTTACATTGAATCTGACTCCGGCTAAATATTATCGCTATATCACCCAGCGTTATGATTCGAATGAGGATATGGATGTGTATCGTGAACAACAGATGTTCAGTGCATCAGGCGGATTGAGTATCAAACAGAATCTGGACTGGACGGGCGGTACTTTCTATATTGATTCGGAACTGGACTTTATGCGTAATTTCGGTGACTCAAAGTCTACACAATATTCCAGTATCCCTGTGCGTGTGGGATATCAACAGAGCCTGTTGGGATATAATGCTTTTCGTTGGGACCGGAAAATAGAGCCGCTGAAGTATGAAAAGGTGAAGAAACAATTCATTTATAACACGGAAATGGTTTCAGAAGAAGCAGTGACTTATTTCTTTGCATTGGCTATGGCGCAGGCGGATTACCGCTTGGCGGAGGAGAATGTGGCGTCCAGTGATACCCTCTATAGCATCGGGCTCCAGCGTCATAAGATAGCAGCCATATCACGTGCCGATTTACTGACATTGCAACTGGACAAAGTGAATGCGCATAATACGTTGCAGAATGCGCAGATTGCTTTGAAACGCGCTATGTTTTCATTGGCTTCCTTTCTGAATCTGGATAAGAATACCGTGATTGAACTGGATATACCGGGACGTCCCACAGGAAAGATGATTCCGGTAGATGATGCATTGATACGGGCCAAAGAGAATAACCCTACTTTTCTGGAACAACGGCAGAATGTGCTGGAAGCGGAACAGAATGTGGATAAGACAAAAAAAGAATCCCGTTTTAATGCCAGTTTTAATGCCAGTGTGGGTTTTAACCAAGTGGCGGATAAACTGGGAGATGCTTACAGGCATCCTTTGCAACAGGATTTGGTTTCTGTCAGTGTTTCCATTCCCTTGATTGACTGGGGGGTGAGAAAGGGTAAATATAATATGGCGAGAAATAATCTGAATGTGGTGAGGATTGCCGCCCGTCAGGAAGAACTGAGTGTGGAGGAAGAGGTGATTATGACGGTGAATGATTTTAACATTCAGCAGAGTTTGATTGCGAGTGCGGAGGAGGCTTTGGACCTTGCCGTAATGGCATACGAGCAGACACGACAACGTTTTATCATCGGAAAGGCGGATGTGAATAGTCTTACTCTTTCGTTGAACCGCCAGCAGGAAGCGCAGAAAAATTATATTTCGGCTTTGCAGAATTATTGGTTGAACTATTATAAGATACGTAAACTGACACTGCACGATTTTGAGTCCGGTTTTTCTCTGGCAGACAAGTTTGATTTTAATACAGGAATTTATCGATGAGTAATTCGCGTAACTTCTCCTCGTTTACCCTGATTGTGACATTTGTCTGTTTGTCACTGATAGGGGTGGTATTAGTACCGTTGTTGCCGGTTAAGCTGGCGCCTTCGCGTACCTTGCCCGGTCTGACTGTCTCTTTCAGTATGCCCGGCAATTCGTCACGGGTTATTGAGGCGGAGGTTACCAGTAAACTGGAGGCGATGATGGCCAGAGTGAAGGGGATCAGGAAGGTGAATTCTACTTCGGATAACGGAAGCGGCTCAATTTCTTTGGAATTGGACAAGCATGCGAATATTGACGTTACTCGTTTTGAAGTGTCTACCATCATCAGACAGACCTGGCCTCAGCTGCCCGAAGGGGTGAGTTATCCTCAAATCAGTACGAGACGTTCGGATGATAAGGCGTCCAGGCCTTTTATTACTTATACACTGAATGCTCCTGCCAATCCTATTTTGATTCAGCAGTATGCGGAAGAGAATATCAAGCCGGTATTGGGACAGTTGAAGGGAATTTATAAAGTGGAATTGAATGGAGCCACACCTATGGAGTGGCAGTTGGAGTATGACAGTGACCAGCTTTCACGTTTGGGAATCACACTGCAGGCTGTGCAACGGGCCATTAACCGCCATTATGAAAAAGAGTTTCTGGGGATCTGTTCTATTGAGAAAGGTGCGGAGGGTAGAGAGTGGATAAGACTGGTACGTACATCTACTGAAAAAGAAATGGAATTTGAACCGGGAGCCATTCAGCTGCAAGCCGAAGATGGAACGATGGTTACGCTGGATAAACTGATAAAGGTAAAGCATGTGGAAGAACGACCGCAAAGTTATTATCGGATAAACGGTCTGAACTCTGTTTACCTGTATGTCACTGCCGAGGAAACAGCCAACCAATTAAATTTAAGTGGGGAAGTGAAGCACCTTATGGGTGAGTTGCAACAGAAGATGCCTCCGGGATATGAGGTGCATATCAGTTATGATGCTACGGAATATATTCAGAAAGAATTGGATAAGATTTATTTTCGTACCGGACTGACTGTATTGATTCTATTGTTGTTTGTAGCGTTGATAACACGGAATCTGCGTTATCTGTTCCTGATTGTGACCAGTCTGGTGGTTAATATATCTGTTGCCGTCATTCTTTATTATACATTTGGTTTGGAAATGCAGCTTTATTCATTGGCGGGCATTACCATCTCATTGAATTTGGTGATCGATAATACGATAGTGATGACAGACCATATTCTGCATCGCCGCAATCTGAAAGCGTTTGTTTCTGTACTGGCAGCCACGCTGACTACTATCGGGGCATTGGTTATTATTTTCTTTTTGGATGAGAAGATACGTCTGAACTTGCAGGATTTTGCAGCGGTAGTCATTATCAATCTGGCAGTATCTTTGTTTGTTGCCTTATTCTTTGTTCCGTCTATGATTGATAAAATAGGTTTGGAGAAGAAAAAGAAAAGAAAAAGAAGACGTTTTTTGCTCAGACCTACTTTTATGAAACGGTTGACTGTCTATTTTACCCGTTTCTATCAGGGGTTGATTTATTATTTATGCCGCTTCAGGGTTATAGCTTGCCTGTTATTGCTGCTAGGGTTCGGTCTGCCTGTGTTTATGTTGCCCGAGAAGATGGAAGGAGAAGGTAAATGGGTGGAATATTATAATAAGGTATTTGATAATTCTACTTTTAAGGATAAGGTAAAGCCGGTAATCAACAAGGCTTTAGGTGGCAGTCTCCGTCTTTTTGCAGAAAAAGTATACGAGGGAAGTTATTTCAATCGAGATGAAGGTGAAGTGGTGCTTTCCGTTTATGCTACTTTGCCTAATGGCAGTACATTAGAGCAGATGAATGTGCTGATAAAGAGGATGGAAACTTATCTGAGCGATTTCAAGGAAATTAGGCAGTTTCAGACGTATATCTATAATGCGCGTCAGGCTAATATTCAGATTTATTTTACAAAAGAAAATCAGCGGAGCGGATTCCCGTATACTTTGAAAGCTAATATAATCAGTAAGGCACTGACTTTGGGAGGTGGTAGCTGGAGCGTATATGGTTTGCAAGATCAGGGATTCAGTAACGATGTGCGTGAGAGTGCCGGCAGTTTCCGTGTGAAACTGTATGGGTATAATTACGACGAACTTTCTTATTGGACGGAACGGCTGAAGGAGAAGTTGTTATTACACCGCCGTATCAAAGAAGTGACGGTAAATTCGGAGTTTTCTTGGTGGAAAGATGATTATAGTGAGTTTTATCTGGATTTGGACAGGCTGAGGATGGCGAAAGAGAATGTTACAGCCACGCAGCTGTTTACCGCTTTGCGCCCTGTATTCGGACGGGATATTTATTGTGGTAACGTGTTGTTTGATAATCAGGCGGAACAACTGAAGCTTTCATCGCTCCAAGGGCAGCAATATGATGTATGGGGCTTGGTTAATATACCGTTTTTCATCAATGGCCGTTCTTATAAACTGGCCGATTTCGCTACAGTTCAGAAAGGACAGTCACCCCAGAAAGTTGCAAAAGAAAACCAACAATATCGTCTTTGCCTGCAATATGAATATATCGGTTCATCCGAACAAGGAAAAAAACTGTTGAAGAAGGACTTGGAGGAATTTAATAAGGTATTACCTATGGGATATACAGCTGAAAATGATCAGGATTATTGGTCATGGAATAAGAAAGATAACAAGCAATATGCATTATTGCTGATTGTGATTGCCATTATTTTCTTTACGACGGCTATTTTGTTTAATTCTTTGAAACAGCCTTTGGCTATCATTTTTGTCATTCCGATATCCTACATTGGCGTATTCCTTACGTTTTATCTTTTCGGACTGAATTTTGATCAGGGTGGATTTGCTTCTTTTGTATTACTTTGCGGTATTACAGTGAATGCCAGTATTTATATTCTAAATGAATATAATGCGATAAGAAAAAGATATCCTCTGTTATTATCGGCACGTGCTTTTACCAAAGCATGGAATTCGAAGATTCTGCCTATTTTTCTGACGGTTGTTTCTACTATTCTGGGGTTTATTCCTTTTATGGTGGGGGATGGAAAAGAGGCTTTCTGGTTTCCTTTGGCGGCAGGTACTATAGGCGGGTTAGTTATGTCTATACTTGGAATATTTTTGTTTCTGCCTATATTCTCATTGAAGAAACAAAAAAGATAATGAAGAATTTACTTTTCTTTCTCAATAGAAGTGTTTACTTTTGTTGTTACAAAAAGCATTAAATAAATATTATCTAATACTCGCTAATCATGTTAACTCAAATTATTAACGGCAAGATTTTTACTCCGCAAGGTTGGTTGGACGAAGGCTCTGTACTGATACGGGATAATAAAATACTGGAAGTGACTAACTGTGACCTGGCACTGATCGGTGCGAAACTGATTGATGCTAAAGGGATGTATATTGTACCCGGATATGTGTGTATGCATGCCCATGGCGGTGGTGGCCACGATTTTAATGAATGTACGGAAGAGGCGTTCCGTACAGCGATAAAAGCCCATCAGAAACATGGAGCGACCAGTATTTTCCCAACTTTGTCTTCTTCTCCTTTTTCTGAAATCCGTAAGGCGGTAACTGTGTGCGAAACTTTGATGAACGAGAAGGATAGTCCTGTCTTGGGGTTGCATGTAGAAGGCCCTTACCTGAATCCGAAAAGAGCAGGTGAGCAGTTTGCCGGGAAATTGAAGAATCCTGATAAAGAGGAATATACTTCTTTATTGGAAAGTACTGACTGCATCAAGCGTTGGGATGCTTCACCTGAACTTCCGGGTGCGTTGGAATTTGCCCGCTATTTGAAGTCAAAAGGAGTATTAGTGGCTGTGTCACATACAGAATCAGAATACGAGGGGATAAAAGCTGCGTTTGAAGCCGGGTTTACTCATACTGCCCATTTCTATAACGGCATGCCGGGATTCCATAAATGTCGTGAATATAAATACGAAGGGACAGTGGAAAGTGTTTATCTGACAGACGGAATGACTATCGAATTGATTGCTGACGGTATCCATTTACCTGCTACTATTCTTCGGTTGGCTTATAAATTGAAGGGAGTGGAAAAAACTTGTTTGGTTACGGATGCTTTGGCATATGCCGCTGCTGATGGAATGGAAATAACAGATCCTAATGTAATTATTGAGGATGGTGTGTGCAAAATGGCTGATCATTCTTCATTGGCAGGTAGTATAGCAACCATGGATGTATTAGTACGAACAATGGTAAAAGCTGGTATTCCGCTGGCCGACGCAGTACGGATGGCTTCTGAAACTCCGGCACGAATTATGGGAGTGGATGACCGGAAGGGGGCATTGCAGAAAGATATGGATGCCGATGTGTTGATTTTGGATAGAGAACTGAATATCCGGGCGGCTTGGGCTATGGGCAGGTTGGTGGAGGATACGAATACGTTGTTTTAATTTCTTATATTGATTGGCAAGATGCCTTGATTGTTATAGAAAACGGTCAAGGCATCTTTTTTATTAGCTCTTTTTATACGATATCATAAGAAAAAGCATAAATTTGCTACACTTTAATCTTAGATTATTTACAATGATGAACATACGAGTAAAATTATTGGTCGCTATTATATTATATCAGTTTTTTTTGTTTGTGCACGCACAAGGATTAATTGATGTACGGCATTATTCTATAGAAGATGGTCTGTCACAAAATATAGTACAAGATATGCTTCAAGATGATGATGGATATATCTGGTTGGCCACTTGGAATGGGTTGGAAAAATATGATGGATATACTTTCAAAAATTATAAGTCATATCCTACAGATGCAATAAAATTGAAATATAATAGAATGGTGCAGGTGATTAAAGGTAGTGATCATACATTATGGTGCCATACATATGACGATAAGGTCTACCTGTTTGATACTCAACGGGAAAGATTTGAAGATGTCTTTGTTTATCATCCCCAAATAGAGGAATGTGATTTGGTGGAAAAACTAATTCCATTAAATAATGGAATTGTTTGGGTTGTTGCCTCTGATGGAAATCTGTGGCGTATTGATGAGGCTGATTATCAGAAAGATAATGGGGTTATATTTCTGTCGTCGGGTTCTGTTCCACAACATGGAAATCATGTCTATTCAGTTGTATTGGATGCATATAATAATGAGTGGATATTGACAGATAAGGGATGTTTTGTTTATGGGAAACGTGAACTATCGGACAAAAGGGATTTTAAGTATGCAGTATCTTTGAATCATCAGTTTTATATGGCAACTTCATCTGGAGAAATTGTGTTATATACTTCGAAAGGTGGAATAAAAGAAGTGAATTTTGAAAGGATAGATTGGGATATTATGGGACTATTGGCATTGAAAGATGGAAAAATGGGAGTTATAACTAAAAGAGGAGTCATTGTGGTTGATACTTATAATAACCATGCAGAGAATATTTTGATAGATAAGAGTAGTTCCGATATATCACCATCCGGATTCTTTCAGTCGACAGATAATAAATTATGGATGTTTAATGGAAAGTCCAATGTCGTTTGTTGTGACTTGAAGCATAATAAAATAGAATTTGTGAGCTATCCGTTTAGTCAGCGCGAGAAAATGTATAACTTTATTCATGAGGATAGTTATGGACGTATCTGGATTTTAGCTTCAAATGGTGAATTTTCATTTTATAATCCAACAAAAAATCTTTTTGAACAAGGTTATACTTATATAAATGGTGAAAAAGTGTCTTATAAGGCTACAGGTAGAAAATTTTTAGTTGATAATCAGAAGAATATATGGCTGAGTTGTGATTCTGGGGTTGATATGATTACGTTCTTGAATGAAAATTACAGTTATTTCTCAATGAATCATCATGATAAAATACGTGGGTTGTTTGTTGATTCCAGACAAAGAGTGTGGATTGCCGATAAAAGTAAACGGATAGAAGTCTATGATAGAGAGCATCGTTATATAGGTAACTTGAATGAGGCAGGAGATTTGGTGCAAGACAGACAAGTTATTTTTGGTGCTGATATTTATTGCTTTTTCGAAGATGAAGCTCATCGTTTATGGATGGGGAGTAGAGAGAACGGGATTTATGTGGCTGTTCCCGAAGCTGAAAAATTCCGTATTTTTCATTTCAAACATGATAAGAAAGATAAGAGAAGTCTCAGTTCGGATGCTATTTATGCTTTTGGCAAAGATATGAATGGACATATTTGGATTGGTACTTATGGTGGAGGATTAAACGTTGTTGACGGGATTTTTCCTGATTTGCATTTTATTCATTCTGATAATGGATTAGATCTTTATCCTAAAGATGAATGTAGAAAAGTGAGGAGCATATACTGTACTTCAACAGGAATTATGTTGGTGGGGACAACTGATGGACTGTTATCTTTTTCAGCTAAAACTGATGAATATAGGAAAATACAATTTAATTTGAATCACTGTGAAACTAAGCGTGCCAATAGTCTTAGTAATAATGACGTAATTTATACTTTTGAAAGTAAGAAAGGAGAAATCTATATTATAACCCATAGCAGTGGATTGAATCTGGTAACGTCTAAAAATTTGTTGTGCGACAATATAGAGTTTGTGCATTTGAATAAACAGAATGGTTTGCCTTCGGATATGGCCTATACAATGATAGAAGGAAACAGAAATGAGCTATGGATTAGTTTTGAAGATCAGATTTGTAGGTATAATCCTGATAGAGGTAGTATAGAGTCTTATAATCGTTTTTATTTTCATTCTCATTTATTAGTTTCTGAAATACCGTTGGTCAGGGATGACAAAAATGGCATGTATGTGGCTTTAAACAGAGATGTTTTATACTTGCATTTAGATAAGTTGAATAAAAGTAGTTTTATACCACATATTGTCTTTACAAATGCCAGTACTGGTAAAAATAACAAAATGGGAGATTCTTCTCCTATTGTAGATCAGACTTTGACTTTAGAAAAAAATGAGAGGAATGTTTCGATTACTTTTGCAGCATTGGATTTTGCCGCTTCGGGTAATTTACAATATGCATATCGTCTGAAAAATATAGATAAGGAATGGAATTGTATAGGTTATGGTCATTCTGCCAGTTTGGTTAATCTTCCGGCAGGGGATTTTGTGTTGGAAGTAAAATCTACTAATGGAGATGGATTATGGGTTGATAATATGGCCCGGTTATTTATTCATGTAAAACCGACTTTTGGGGAAACTGGGTGGGCATGGTTATTATATGTCATATTAATTCTATTGATAATTGTCGCTGTTTCTGTAACTTTAGCTTATATTTTTAATTTAAGACGAAAAGTGGACTTTGAGCAACAGATAACAAACTTGAAACTTCGTTTTTTTACAGATATATCTCATGAATTACGTACTCCGTTAACTTTAATTGCCAGTCCCATTGAAGAGGTGATCGATCATGAGAAGTTAAGTGAGGAAGGTCGGGAGAATATGTTGATAGCAAAAAAGAATACAGACCGTATGTTACGCCTTATCAACCAATTACTTGATTTTAGGAAAATACAGAATAACAAAATGAAATTGTATATTGAAGAAACAGATATAGTATCCTTGTCTAAAAAAATCTTTGAAACTTTTACCGCTTTGGCACATCAGCGGAATATTAATTTTCAGTTTATTTGTTCCTGTGATAGTTATGTGCTTTATACTGATATTGATAAATTTGAAAAAATAGTGTTTAATCTATTGTCAAATGCATTTAAGTATACTCCCGACGGCAAGAATATCGATTTTATTCTTGAACCTCAAAATGATGTTTTCTTTTTCAAAGTCAGAGATGAAGGTAATGGTATTGAACTGCAAAAAATAGATATGTTATTTAAACGTTTTGAAACTTTGGGATATACAGACCCTAATTTTTCAAGCGGGATTGGCCTTTCCTTGGTAAAAGAATTGGTTGATATGCTACATGGTTCTATCATGGTGGATAGTAAATTAGGACAGGGGAGTGTGTTCTCTGTTTCTTTGTCAAGAAGCTATGAAGTTTTCCAATCAGACAAGAATGTGGAATTCATTTTGAATGACAGCAAAACAATGCCTTCAATTGAGACACAAGTAGAACAAAAAGAAGAATTTATAAAAGATATAACAGTCTTGGTAGTGGATGATAATGAAGAACTAAGATATTTTATTGTAAGTATTCTTCGTAAGGAGTATCATATAATAGAAGCGGAGAATGGAAAAAAGGGACTTGAAATAATAAGGTTAGAATTACCGGACTTGGTACTTAGTGACGTGATGATGCCTTGTATGGATGGTATTGAATTATTGGAAGAAGTGAAAAAGAATCATGATACCAGTCATATACCTTTTGTTTTGTTATCGGCAAAATCTGCGTTGGATGATCGTATCAGAGGATTGGAATATGGTGCGGATGATTATATAACTAAACCATTTAGTTCCGGATATTTACGTGCCCGTATTTCTTCTTTGTTGAAGCAACGCGAAATGTTACATGATTATTTTATGAAACAAGCATTCAGGTCTTTTGAACAGGAGAATTTGGTAGCTTCGAGTGTTTCTTTGGATAGTTTCTCTCCTTCAATACCTCAAATAACTTCTTTTGATGAGGTATTTATTCAGAGAGTGATTCAGGTTGTGGAATCCAAACTCCAGGAACAGGACTTTAAAATTGAGGATCTGGCTGATACGATGAAAATGGGACGTACTGTTTTTTATCGGAAGGTAAAGTCTATATTGGGAGTGACCCCTATTGATTTAGTAAAGGATATGCGGGTGAAGCGGGCCATACAATTATTGGATTCGGGGAATTATAATATATCTCAAGTAGCCTATATGAGTGGTTTTTCTTCTCCCCAATATTTTAGTAGGGTATTTAAGGAGTTGAAAAATTGTACTCCGAGTGAGTATAAAACAAAAGCCTTTGATTGATAAATCAAAGGCTTTTTTATGGTTTGGCATAAAAAGTACACAGAATAGCATAAATAATATACTTTTCTATCAAGTAGTTTAAAAAATACACGGAACGGCATAAATAATGCACGTTCCCTTTTTACCTCTTTGCTATGTTTGCAATGAAATAATTTTAGGTTGCCAAATGGAATCTTATATAATAGACTATTTAATATAAAGTACTATGAAGAAAATTTTAATCTATTGTGTGATTGCCTTTTCTTTTTGGAGCTGTAAATCAGAAATACATACTGGTGCAACACCGAAAAGGGGATTTTATAGTGACAGACCGGCTAAAATTTGGGAGGAGTCACTAGTTAGTGGAAATGGTATAATGGGGGCTATGGTGATAGGAGATCCATATCAGGAATCCATTGTTTTAAATCATGCTTTGCTTTATTTGCCTATTCATTCTGCAAGGAAACCGGTAGGTCAGGGAAAATATTTAGGTAAAATTCAGCAAATGTTGTTGGAGGACAAATATATGGAGGCTTCTCGGTTTGTTGTGGATTTGGCAAACTCAGAAGGGTACAAAGGGAAACATGCAACAGATCTTTTTATTCCCGCTTTTCAATTCAATCTTTTAGGAGATACTTCTACTGTAAAACAATATGAGAGATCAGTAGATTTTACTTCGGGTGAGGTAATAGTAAATTGGGAAGATAATAATGGTGTTTTCACCCGTAAATTATTTGTTTCAAGACCTGATAATCTTGTTGTTTTGAAATTTTCATCAGACGAAGGAGCGTCTATTAATACAACATTGAGCCTTTCGAAGATAATAAGGCATGATGTGGGCCGTATCAAGAAGTTTAATCTGGATGATAACTTTTGTATAAAGAAGGTTGAATCCGGAACAATGGATAATGGGCTTTATTTTAAAGCATGGTATGAAAGACCTTGGGAGTTTGAATCTAGAAAAAGTTTTAAAGGTTACGAAGGAGTGGTACAGGTTCTACGTTCGGATGGAAAGATAGAAATGGATTCCGACCGATTGATCCTCAGGGATGCCACTGATGTGTTAATTGTTGCTCGGATTGAGCCTTCTGATAATATGGAGGAGTCTCGGGTTCTTGAAATGAGTAATGCATTAAAATCATATGATGGAACTTATGATGAATTGCTGGCGGTACATAAGAAAATTCATAAAGAATTGTTTGAACGTGTTTCTATTGATTTGGATGCATCAGAAGAGGACCGGATGAAATCTTCTGAAGAATTGTTGAAGTTAGGAGGCTCTAATCCGGCTCTTGTAGAAAAACTTTTTGATGCGGCACGTTATAATGTAATTAGTGCGACGGGTATTAATCCTCCTAATCTTCAAGGTATTTGGGGGGCTACTATGACTCCTCCGTGGTCTGGTGATTATACGACCAATGGTAATCTTCCGGTTGTCGTTTCCCATTATCTTCAGGCTAATACCCCGGAGTTGATGTTGCCTTTGTTCGACAGGCTGGAAGCATATATGGAGGATTTTAAAGTGAATGCGCGTGAACTTTTTAATTGTCAGGGTATTCATGTCCCTTCACGTTTTAGTTCCCATGGTCTGAATAATCATTTTGATGCTACATGGCCAATGACGTTTTGGTTAGCAGGAGCCGCATGGTATTCATTGTTCTATTATGATTATTATATGTACACCTTGGATAAAGATTTTTTAAGAGAGCGTGCGCTTCCGTTTATGGAGCAGGCTGCTTTGTTTTATGAGGATTTCTTAAAAGAAGGTAATGATGGGAAGTATATTTTTAACCCTTCATATTCTCCAGAGAATAATCCGGCTAATAGTTCAAGTCAGGCATGTGTCAATGCTACTATGGATGTAATGGCTGCTAATGGGTTATTGCGTTCTGTTATAGAAGCCAGCCAGATTTTAGGGGTAAATCAAGATAAGATTCCAGTATGGAAAGCGATGCAGGAAAAAATGCCTTCTTATATGTTGAATGAAAATGGGGAAATCAGAGAGTGGATGTGGAAAGATTTGCAGGATAATCATAAACACCGTCATGCTTCTCATTTATTCGGATTGTATGATTTTCATGATCCGTTGATTATGGGCAATCAAGATTTGATAGAGGGGTGTAAACGCGCTATCAATCGCAGAATGGAAATACGGCGACAGGATAACGGAGGTATCATGGCGTTTGGGATGGTTCAGTTGGCATTTGCGGCATGTGCTTTAGGAGAGACAGAAATGGCTTATGATATGTTGGTCTGGCTTGGAAATAGTTATTGGAACAACAATTTAGTTTCAACTCATGACCCTAAGAAAACATTCAATTTGGACATTTGTGGGGGATATCCGTCATTAGTGATGAAGATGATGGTTTATTCTGAACCTGGTGTAATCTCTCTTTTACCTTGTAAGCCTGTTCAATGGAAGAATGGTACTATAAAAGGGATAGCTTTAAGAGGAGGAATCCTGTTACAAGAATTAGTATGGCACGAAAAAGAAGTAAAAGCAACTTTGTTGTCCAAAATAAATCAGACTGTGAAAATCCAGTTACAAGGTATAGATAAACAGGAAATAGCGTTGAAAGCAGGTGAACCTGTTACCGTGGTTTTTTAAATTAAAAGAATGTTGAAAAATTACCTTATTTACTAATTATAAAAACACTAGTTTATGAATCAAAAAGTTTGTATTCAAAGAATGTTTATGTCTTTGATATTCAGTGTTATGTATCTGTTATCTTTTGCACAGACCCGTCAGATTTCCGGTATGGTAAAAGATATGTCAGGAGAACCGGTTATTGGTGTTAATGTTTCTGTGAAAGGAACAGGAAATGGTTCTATAACGGATTTGGATGGTAAATTTACCATACCAAATGTGAAGGAAAAAGATGTTTTGGTTGTTTCTTACATTGGGTATCTCACTCAGTCTGTCTCTGTGGGAAAACAAACATCTTTCATAATTACATTGAAAGAGGACACTCAAGCTTTGGATGAGGTCGTTGTTGTTGGTTATGGTGTACAAAAGAAAAGAGATCTTTCAGGTGCAGTATCTTCTGTAAAGTCTCGGGATATTACTGCTATTCCTACTACAAATGCTTTAGAGGCTTTGCAAGGAAAAGTAGCAGGATTGGATTTAACAGCTTCTTCTGGTAAAGCTGGAGCAGATTTGAGTTTTACTATTCGTGGTGAAAGATCTTTGAAGGCTAGTAATGCACCTCTGATTTTAGTTGATGGTATAGATTATGGTACAACTTTGGATATTAATCCTTCTGATATAGAATCTATTGAGGTATTGAAAGATGCTTCTTCGACTGCTATTTATGGAACACGTGGTGCTAATGGTATTATTATCGTTACAACTAAAAAAGGTAAAGCTGGAAAATCAAAGGTTTCTTTGAACGCTTTTGCTTCCATTAATATGATTTCGTCTTATCCCTCTATTATGAACGGAGCTGAATATGCTCAGTTAAAGCGTGAAGCATATCGTGACCAGACAACTAATGAATATTTACCAGATGAGCAAGTCTTTACGGTAGCACAGGAATTAGAGTATGTACGAGAAGGAGTTTCTACAGATTATAGAGATTTAATGATGAGTAATGGATTTAATCAGAATTATGAATTGTCTATAACAGGAGGTACAGAGAAAACACAACATTCTATTTCTTTAGGATACAGAGGCGAAAATGGACTTTTTAAAAATGATAATTATAAACGCTTGAATGCTAGAGTGGCATTAGATCATAAACTATTAGAAAACTTGAAGATTGGTACTAATATTACTTATACATACAAAGATCAAAACACGCGTCGTGATCCTTTGAATATGTGTAATAAGATTGTGCCTTTGTCAAAACCTTATGATGAAAATGGAGAAGTAGTAAGATTTCCTGCTCCGGGATATAATTCTCAAACTAATCCGTTAGTGGATGATGTAGATGGAGCTGTAAAAGATAATACAAAAGCAACCCGTTTTTTCGGTAGTCTATATGCGAATTGGAATATCACAAAAGATTTGCTTTTTAGAACAACTTTAGGTGTGGATGTAAGAAATAAGAGAAGGGGATATTATTGTTCTGCAAATTCTTTGGATGGAGAAGGTAAGGATAGTAAATCATTAAAAGAGCATACTATAGAATCGGGTATAACTTGGGAAAATGTTCTGACTTATTCTAAAATTTTAGGTGAACATGATTTTCAGATAATGGGTGGTACAAGTACTATTTATAAAAGTAAGGAGTACACTTTGGCTTCAGGTAAAGGACAGACATATGGAGGAAATATCTATCATAATTTGGCATCGAATACCAAGGAAGTCATGATTGACAGCTATTTAAATGAGGAAAAATTAGCTTCTTTTTTCGGGCGTGTAAACTATAAGTTTATGGATCGTTATATTCTTACAGCGTCATTACGTGCGGACGGTTCTTCATTATTAGCCGATGGACATAAATGGGGGTATTTCCCATCTGTAGCGGTGGCATGGAGAATGAATGAAGAAAGTTTTTTGAAAGGTTTTGACGAACTGTCAAATTTAAAACTTCGTTTGAGTTGGGGAGAGTCAGGGCAATCGGCTATTGATCCTTATCAGACTGTCGGGCTTTTAGGTTCGTCCACTTATTCATTTAACAATGATTTGGCTAGTGGGCTGTATCCTAAAACGATGTCGAATAAAAATCTGACTTGGGAAACAACTTCTGTGTTTGATCTAGGTGTGGATTTCGGTTTCTTTAATAACCGTCTTTCAGGTTCTGTAGATGTATATAAATCATATACTAGAAATGTATTGATGAATCGTAAGATTCCATCAACCAATGGGTATACCGAAGTTATGGAAAATATTGGTAAAACAGAAAATTTTGGTATTGATGTGGCGTTGAACTCTGTAAACATTCAAAAGAAGAATTTTACTTGGACTACAGATTTTACTCTTTCTCACAATAAAGAGAAAATTAAGGAATTGGCTTCAGGAGCACTGAGAGATGAGGCAAACTCATGGTTTGTAGGTGAAGCGTTTCAGGTCTTTTATGATTATAAAAAGATAGGAATCTGGCAACTGGATGAAGCGGATGAAGCTGCTAAAAATGGACAGAAACCTGGAGATATTAAGATTCAGGATACGGATGGTAATGGTGAAATAACTCCCGAAGACCGTGTGATTTATAGTAAACGTCCTAAAGTTACTTTTGGTATAAATAACTCATTTACCATTCATGACTTTGAATTTTCGTTCTTTATTTATAGTCGTTTAGGTCAATGGATTGATTACGAGTTCAATAGAGGATATAAACCGGATGGATTGGAAAATAGTTCTAATGTGGATTACTGGACTCCGGAAAATCCAACTAATAATTTCCCGCGTCCCAATCGGTTTTATGGGTTTGGAAAAACTAGATATTCCTCAACTTTGAAATATGAAAAAGGGTCGTTTGTTAAGGTGAGGGATGTAACCCTGGCCTATAATATCCCTTCAAAAGTATTGGCTAGTTTAGGTTTGGGACGTGCACGTATCTATGCAACTGCAAAAAATTTCTTAACCTTCAGCAGCATTGATAATTACGATCCAGAACGAGGGGGAGGAATTTCATTTCCGATGACCAAACAGCTTGTTTTTGGTGTGAACTTGGATTTTTGATAGAGTGTATAATATTAAAAGAAAGTAATTATGAAGAAAAATATATTTGTATTGACATCTTTGATGCTAACTCTAGGATGTGGTTGTGATAGTTTCTTGGATGAAACGAATTATAGTGATGTGACTTCAGAAGGAGGTTATTATGACACGGAAGCAGGATTGAATGCTGTAGTTAATGCTTGTTATACTCCTTTACGCTTTTGGGCGGGAAAAGAGGATGCGATTGGGCTAAGTGAGACTGGAACTGATATTATTGCGGCTGGTTCGGGATGCGTGGATAATAATATGGCGGCATATACCCAGTCTTTGGATGGAACAAATTCTGCCTGTACTTTTTATTTTGACCGTTTTTATGCAGCGATAAATTGGTGTAATACAGCAATATTTCATGCACAAACAGTGCCGAATCCATCCAATGATGAGATATTGGCAACAACTTTGAATAAGCGTGAGGCGGAAGCAAGAGTTTTACGTACATTCTATTATTGGATATTGACTGAAACATTTGGAGATACCTATTATACGGACCAGCCTTCTACCAGTATAGTAATGAACCCGGTAAAAACTTCTACAGATAATATCTACCAATATATGTTTGATGATTTGGATTGGGCTATCAAAAGCAAGTTGTCAACTTTGCAAAATGATGGTGGACGGGTTACCATCTGGACTGCGAAAGCTTTAAAAGCTAGACTTTTATTAACTAGAGCAAGTGAAAAGAACGATGTGGACATGTATGGACAGGCATACGATTTGGCTAAAGATGTGATAGAAAATGGTCCGTTTGAATTAGCTGAAGATTTTGCTTCAATATGGGACATGAAGAATAGTGATGGAAACTCTAATAAAGAAGTGATATGGTATGTAGATTATTCGACAAATCAGTTGTATAATTCTGAATTGGATGATAAACCTGTTATCAGAAACGGAGGGAATAATGCACATTTGCTTTTTTGTATGAAGTATGATGATCAACCGGGTATGACACGTACAGCAGAATATGGTCGTCCATTTAACCGATATATGCCAACTCGTTATTTGGTGGATTTGTTTGATGAGGAAAAAGACCAGCGTTATGCTGGTAGTTTTCGTAATTTATGGATTATGAATAATGAGAAGGGAAAAGGTAAATATACTGCAATGACTGATACTGCTATTTATATAATTAAAGGGGAGGCAACTAAAGCTCAACGGGCATGGGCAGAAAATCGTTATCAGCTTTTTGATAGAAATGATGTGTATAATGCAGATGGTTCGACAAAGAATATGAAGCAATATTTGGAGTTGAGTAAATTTGCAGATCCTACTCGTGCGTCAAAAGATGAAGATAGAAGTACTCGTGACGGCTTCATGATTCGTATTGCTGAAATGTATCTTATTGCAGCAGAGGCGGGAGCTAAAGCAAATAAAGCGGATGCTTTGGATTATATGAATAAATTGCGTATGACTCGTGCCATATCCGGATATGAAGATGCGATGCGTGTTGAATTGTCACAAATACAAGATATTGATTTTATACTGGATGAACGTGCACGGGAGTTGGCTGGAGAGCAGTTGCGTTGGTTTGATTTGAAACGATTTGGTAAAGAACAGTTTGTAAAAAGAATAAAAAAGTGTAATCCTGATGCTGCAAATGTGGATGAACATCATTGGGTACGTCCATTCCCTCAGACATTCTTGGACGCTATTGAAAATAAAACGGAATTTACTCAAAATACAGGTTATAAATAATGAAGAAATATATTATAGCTTTTTACTTGGTGGGAATGAGCGGAGGATTAGTTTCTGCTCAAGACTATGTTTCAAAAGTATGGGTGTCAGACCAAGGTGATGGAACTTATAAAAATCCAGTACTTTATGCGGATTATTCTGATCCTGACGCATGTAGGGTTGGAGATGATTATTATTTGACTTCATCGAGTTTCGGTTGTTTACCCGGTTTGCAAATATTACATTCCAAGGATTTGGTGAATTGGAGTATCATTGGTGCGGCATTACCTTATGCCGTACCTCCCATAAACGATAATTCTCCCCAGCATGGAAATCGTGTATGGGCTCCTAGCATCCGCTATCATAACGGGGAATTTTATATTTTTTGGGGAGATCCCGATCAAGGAGTTTATATGGTGAAATCCTCAAAAGTGGAAGGTCCTTGGAGTGAGCCGGTTTTAGTAAAATCAGGTAAAGGAATCATTGACACAACGCCTCTTTGGGATGATGATGGACGAGTGTATATGGTACATGCTTATGCAGGTAGTCGTGCCGGTTTAAAAAGTGTCATAGCCATTTGTGAATTAAATGCTGAGGCAACTCAAGCTATTACCCAGTCTCGTATCATTTTTGACGGACATGAAGCTCATGAAACTTGTGAAGGACCCAAATTTTATAAACGTAATGGATATTATTATATTTTCCATCCGGCTGGTGGTGTGGCTACTGGGTGGCAGGTAGTGTTACGTTCGAAAAATATCTATGGACCTTATGAGTGGAAGACTGTATTGGCTCAAGGAGAAACAAAGATAAACGGACCTCATCAAGGCGCGTGGGTGGACACTACTACAGGAGAAGACTGGTTTTTACATTTTCAAGATGTAGGTGCACATGGTCGTTTGCTTCATCTTCAGCCTATGAAATGGGTGGATGACTGGCCTGTCATAGGAATAGATAAAGATGAAGATGGTTGCGGAGAACCGGTATTATTCTATAAGAAACCAGATGTTGGTAAAAAGTACTCTGTTTGTACTCCTCAGGAAAGTGATGAGTTTAATAGTCAGAATTTGTCTCCACAATGGCAGTGGAATGCTAATATCAACGAAAAATGGATGTTTTGTAATGGACAAAATGGATATATACGTCTTTATTCTTATCCTGTTACAGATAGTTATAGGAATTTATGGGATGTCCCAAATTTGTTGTTACAAAAGATTTCTGCTCCTAATTTTACAGCAACGACTAAATTAACTTTTAAACCCACTAAGAAATATACAGGTGAGCGTACAGGATTAGTTGTAATGGGATTGGATTATGCAGGATTGTTCGTGGAGAATACTAAAGATGGGCTGGTACTGTCTCAGTCTGTGTGTGATGAGGCTGACCGGGGTAGTCTGGAAAAAACCAATGCATCCGTTTCTTTGGAAGGGAATACGGTTTATCTGAAATCAACATTCTCCACAATGGACAGAAAAAATGCTGGTAATGAAGGAGGATATGATTTGGTGGTGATGTGTAAATTTAGTTATAGTATGGATGGAATGACTTATAGATCGTTAGGTATTCCGTTCCGAGTGAAAGAAGGTAGATGGATTGGTGCTAAAACAGGTTTATTTTGTACTCGTCCGTCTATTCAAACGAATGATGGCGGTTGGACTGATGTGGATTGGTTTAGGATAGGCAAATAAGATAGGCAAGGGGAAAAGTTACAATGATAATTAGATTATTATGGGGACTTAAATGAAGCCTGCTAGGCTAAAATAGAAAAGTACTGTTTCTGTTTTGGGAATAGTACTTTTTTATATTGGCTATAGCAGAGAATATTGGAGAGTTTTCTTTTTTTCAAGTTTAACTCGTCATTATCAAGAGGATTTGCTACATTTGCAACTTGTTGAAATGAGAACCAAATAATAAAAAACGATATGAACGAAGATTTTAGAGAGGATTTGAAGAAAGCCTGTGAAGTGATGCAGAAGGGAGGAGTGATTCTTTATCCTACTGATACTATTTGGGGAATAGGTTGTGATGCAACTAATCCGAAGGCGGTAAAACGAGTTTATGATATAAAGAAGCGTGCTGATAGTAAAGCGATGCTTGTATTGGTGGACAGTACGGTAAAAGTAAATTTTTATGTTAGTGATGTACCTGCGGTAGCTTGGGATTTGATTGAGTTTGCCACAAAACCATTGACTATTATTTATGATGGGGCACGTAATCTGGCAGAGAATTTGCTGGCTGAGGATGGCAGTGTTGGTATTCGTGTTACGGCTGAGGAATTCTCCAAACAACTTTGTTTCCGATTTCGTAAAGCTATTGTGTCGACTTCTGCCAATATCAGCGGTCAGCCTTCACCTGCCAACTTCAGTGAAATCAGTGAAGAAGTAAAACAAGCTGTAGACTATATTGTGGAGTATAGACAAGATGAAGTGGGGCATCCCAAACCATCCAGCATTATCAAACTGGGTAAAGGGGGAGAAGTGAAGATTATTAGAGAGTAAAAAAAGGAATGGACGCAATTATAGATGAAAATAAGAAAAGTTGGTTACAGCGCTTTATCTTATGGCGCGAAAAGAAGATAAGAGAGAAACACTTTATTCTTATATTAAGTTTTCTTGCTGGTATTTTTACGGCATTGGCCGCGTGGTTTTTGAAGTTTCTAGTAGAATGGATCAAGGAATTTCTGACTGAAAATTTTGATTCTACAGGAGTCAACTGGTTGTATTTGGTGTATCCGGTTTTTGGAATCTTTCTTACCGGATTGTTCATTCGTTACATTGTGAAAGATGACATCAGTCATGGGGTGACGAAAATATTATATGCCATATCCCGTCGTCAAAGCCGCATCAAGCGGCATAATACATGGTCGTCTGTGATAGCTAGTGCCATTACTATCGGTTTTGGTGGTTCCGTAGGTGCAGAGGCTCCGATTGTGTTGACCGGATCGGCTATCGGTTCTAATTTGGGAAGTGTATTCAAGATGGAGCATAAAACTCTGATGCTGTTGGTGGGGTGTGGTGCGGCAGGTGCTGTGGCCGGTATTTTTAAGGCTCCTATTGCAGGCTTGGTTTTTACTTTGGAAGTCTTGATGATTGATTTGACGATGGCATCATTGTTGCCTCTTCTTGTTTCCTGTGTCACGGCAGCTACTGTTTCTTATATTCTTACCGGTCCCGATGCCATGTTCAAGTTCCATATGGATGAACCGTTTTTGATGGAGCGCATTCCTTCGGCAATTCTGTTAGGCATTGCGTGCGGATTGGTTTCTTTGTATTTTACGCGGGCTATGAATTCTGTGGAGAATATATTTCGTCGATATAATAATCCGTATATCAAGTTGGCTATAGGCGGTGCAATGCTGAGCATATTGATTTTCTTATTTCCTCCATTATATGGTGAAGGGTATGATACTATTAATTTATTGCTGAATGGCGTAACCAATCATGACTGGAATACAGTAATGAATAACTCTATCTTTTATGGGTTCGATAATTTGTTACTAGTCTATTTGGCCATGATTGTACTTTTCAAAGTCTTTGCTTCCAGTGCAACGAATGGCGGTGGTGGTTGTGGGGGTATTTTTGCTCCCAGTTTGTTCTTGGGGTGTATCACCGGGTTCATCTTCGCTCATTTTTGTAATGAACTGCATATAGGTCCTTATATTCCGGAGAAAAATTTTGCTTTGTTGGGAATGGCGGGATTGATGTCGGGAGTAATGCATGCTCCGCTGACAGGTATTTTTCTGATTGCAGAATTGACTGGTGGGTATGATTTGTTCCTTCCGCTGATGATGGTATCTGTCAGTTCTTATCTTACCATTATGATATTCGAGCCACATAGTATTTATTCTATGCGTTTGGCTAAGAAAGGTGAATTGATAACACATCATAAAGACAAGGCCGTATTGACTTTGATGAATATTGACAGTGTGGTTGAAACTGATTTTGAGAAAGTGCGTCCTGATATGGATTTAGGTGAAATGGTTAAAGTCATTTCGCAGGCTAAACGCAATTTGTTTCCGGTAGTGGATGTCAATGGAGAACTTTTGGGCATTGTGGTATTGGATGATATCCGTAATATTATGTTCCGTCAGGAATTATACCATCGTTTCAAGGTAGAAAAATTTATGATTTCTCCTCCGGCACGGATCAATGTTACTGATTCAATGGAAGAAGTGATGAAGAAGTTTGATGATACAAAGGCCTGGAACCTGCCTGTGATTGATGAAGAGGGAAAATACAAAGGGTTTGTTTCCAAGTCGAAAATATTTAATTCGTACCGGCAGGTATTGGTTGATTTCTCTGAAGATTAAATAATGTAAGTATATGGAAAAGAAAGATTTGCGGATCGTATATATGGGTACTCCCGATTTTGCGGTGGAGAGCCTGAAAAGATTGGTTGAAGGAGGCTACAATGTAGTAGGTGTGATAACTATGCCCGACAAACCGATGGGACGACATGGCAGTGTGCTACAACCTAGTCCGGTGAAAGAATATGCTGTTTCTCAAGGTCTGAGGGTACTTCAGCCGGAGAAATTGAAGGATGAGGCTTTTGTAGAGGAACTCCGGTCTTTACAAGCCGATTTACAAATTGTAGTTGCTTTCCGTATGCTTCCCGAAATAGTATGGAATATGCCGCGTTTGGGCACATTTAACTTGCATGCATCTTTATTACCTCAATATAGAGGAGCTGCTCCTATTAATTGGGCGGTGATAAACGGAGATACGGAAACTGGTATTACGACTTTCTTCTTGAAACATGAGATAGATACCGGTGAGATTATCCAGCAGGTGCGTGTTCCTATTGCTGATACGGATAATGTGGAAATAGTACATGATAAGCTGATGTATTTGGGGGGAGATTTGGTTTTGGAAACCGTGGATGCTATTTTGGATGGAAGTGTGAAACCTGTTCCTCAGGAAAATTTGATCCGGCAGGAAACGGAATTGCGCCCGGCGCCGAAAATATTTAAAGAGACTTGCCGTATAGACTGGAATAAAGGTGTGAAGCAGATTTATGACTTTATTCGTGGGCTATCTCCTTATCCGGCTGCATGGACCGAGCTTTGTGTGGCTGATGGAACACGTCAGGTTTTGAAAATATATGAAACGGAGAAAGTTTTTGTTTCCCATGAGATGAATATAGGCGATATCCGTACGGATATGAAGACTTATTTTCAGGTGGCTGTAAAAGATGGTTTTATTAATGTGCTTACTTTGCAGCTGGCAGGAAAGAAACGTATGAATGTGGCTGATTTTTTGAGAGGCTACAGAACTTCGGATAATAATAAGGTGGAATAAATGATACGTTAGTATGTGTGTTGCTGATGTATTAACGGTATAATCTTAGTACACTATAAGTCGGTATAAATGATAAAGGCTGTATCGAAAGATTTTCGGATACAGCCTTTTCGTTACAATAAGACAGACAAGGAGTTGTTAAGAATCATTTAATTTTTGTGTTGGATATATCTTTCTGTATGAACGGAAAGTTTGTAGATTTACTTTTATTATAACTTACTGTAACGGTTTCTTCGCCATTGTTAATGGTATTCATTTTTATTTTAAATCCTTGTAGCTTACCCTCTTTATATCCGGGAACATCCAATAAAGGGAAGGATACATAACCGGGACTCGGATATTCCTGTCTGTCACCTTCGGCATTGTGGCGTAATTCTACGGCCATATATCCGTTTGCGTCAGGAACGGTTCCTTCTGTGGCTACAAGGCTGATCCGATGTTTGATATTAGAGTTGAAACCTAATATTTGGAACATAAGGGTCAGGTGTGTCTTACCCATAATGGGAGTGATGAGGTTGATTCCATCATGTCCGTAAATATCTTCATCGTTTTCTTTTAGTGTATCCATTGGTTTGGTTAAGATCTTCTGCAAGTAATCTATAGAAATAAAAGGTCCTTTCTTACTTGCATCTCCGGTCGGATTGGCTGCATTTATATAGGTATAAAAAATACGTTGTCCCGGATTATTTGTTTCAAAACGTGTTAATTTATCGGGATTCACTACGTATGCGATTCCATCATTATCGCTTTCTATCACTGCTTCACCGGGTACTTCACTGGGAGTTACTACGGTTGCTAAAGCGGCGTTAAAAGGCATTTCTGCTTGTATGTCGTAGATGTCATCATCATAGTCATTCAGGCAAGACTGAGTAAATGGAATCAGCATTACCATAATTATTACAAGAACTGTCGCTTTATATTTTCTCATATTTTCTGTTTCTAGAATTGTTTCTATTGCTTAAATGCGAAGATAGTAAGTTTACTGCTTGTAAAAATGTTAAATCTGCTTAAGCAAAAATTTTATTCTTCCGGATGCAGTATTTTTGCAGTCTTATCATTTATTCAATAAAGAAGTGTCACAAACAATGAATGAAACAGAATTGGTGGAACGTTGCGGCAAGGGCGATAACCTTGCACGCAAGCAATTGTATGAGCGTTATGCCGGGCAATTGATGGCCATTTGTGTTCGTTATACAGGTGATAGGGAAGTGGCACAGGATGTCTTACATGATGGATTTTTGAATATATTTCGTTCATTCAGTCAATTTACTTATAAAGGAGAGGGGTCATTGAAAGCATGGCTGGCACGTATTATGGTAAATGAAGCACTGGGCTATCTTCGCAAGAAAGCTTCTACCAATCAGGAAGTGATAGTCGAAGAGTTACCCGATGTGATAGATGGAGATGAGGATGATTTTGAGCAAATACCCCAATCTGTTTTAATGCAATTCATTAAAGAACTTCCGGATGGATATAGAACGGTCTTTAATTTATATGTATTAGAAGAAAAGGGACATAAGGAGATTGCTGAAATGCTAGGAATTACAGAACATACTTCATCGTCTCAATTATATAGAGCCAAAACCTTATTAATGAAAAAAATAAATGATTATAGAAAGAGGATATAGGAATGAAAGAAAAAGATAAATGGATAAAAAATTTCCGCACTCGGATGGAAGGCTATTCGGAACCGGCTCCTGCTGATCTTTGGGAACAGTTGGAAAAGGAGCTGGATACGGTTCCGAAAGTAATTCCGATGTGGCGCCGCTGGCAGGCTGCAGCAGCTGTTGCTTTGTTAGTGGTTGTGTCTTCATTGACTGTATGGTTTTGGCAGTCACCTTCAGCAAACTATTTGGAGCAACAATCGGCAGGGTTGAATGTAATGCACGAACCCGATGAGTTGGTGCCGGGATCAATCACTCCTGAGCAACCTATGGCCTTGGTAGTTCCTGCTGCCCGTTCTGAGGAAAAGAAACATGTAAAAGTTGTTCGGTCTGTTACGGCAAAGGCGTTAGCCGCCGAACAGGAGGTTTTGCTAAATAAAGAGGTAGAAGAGATACAGATAGAGGAAAATTATATTGAAGAGCAAAAAGCGGAATCTGTTATAGTGGAACAAAAACAACAGAAACAGGCCGGCAGATCTTCCTATTCGGCTGCCAAAACGAATTACGCTTATGTGGCTCCTCATAGAAAGAAGGACAGAAACTGGTCGATAGGACTTTCTACCGGTAATGGAACCTTTTCATCCTCGACTAGTATGGATGGATATTTGCCTTTGCCTAATGGTGCAAGGAACGCAACAATGAATAGTGCTTATGGAGTGGAAACAAGGGCTGAAATTGATAAGCTGGTTCAGTTCAATAACTTGTCGGAAGGACAGAATGCGCAGTCTGATATAAAATATCGTATGCCTGTTACTTTTGGAGCTTCCCTTCGTTTTGATTTAAGTGATGATTGGGCTGTAGAAACTGGGGTGACTTATACCCAGCTTTCATCCGAAACACGTTCGGGAACTCAAAAAAACAATTATGGCTGGGAAGAGAAACTGCATTATGTGGGTATTCCTTTGAAAGTGAACCGGAATATATGGAGTAACAAGCGGTTTGAAGTGTATGCTTCGGCAGGTGGAGCGGTAGAAAAATGTGTATCTGGAAAGCGAAGCATTATCGGCAGTGTTTCTACATCAAATGCAGGAAAAGATGAACAATTTTCGGGAGGGGAAGAAGATGTCAAAGTGAAACCTTTGCAATGGTCTTTGTCCGCAGCGGCAGGTGCGCAGTTTAAGATTACAGAGAAATTGGGTATTTATGCGGAGCCGGGAGTTGTTTATTACTTTGATGACGGCAGTAATGTAAATACGATTCGCAAAGAACATCCTTTTAATTTTAATATACAGTTGGGTGTGCGGTTTACTTTGCCGAAATAAAATGAATTTTTTCACTGTTCTTATATAAAATATGGTTATCTTTGTTCTGTATAAAAAGAATAAGAACAGTGAACCATGAATAGACCTCTGATATCCCCTTCTTTATTGTCTGCCAATTTTGCTAATCTACAGGCAGACATAGAACAAATAAATCGTAGTGATGCTGACTGGTTGCATATTGATATAATGGATGGTGTGTTTGTACCGAATATTTCTTTTGGTTTTCCTGTATTGAAATATGTAGCCGAGTTGTGTGAAAAACCTTTGGATGTACATTTGATGATTGTTAATCCCGAGAAATTCATTAAAGAAGTGAAAGATTTGGGAACAATGATGATGAATGTGCATTATGAAGCTTGTGTACATTTGCATAGAGTGGTGCAACAAATAAAGGATGCCGGAATGAAAGCGGCTGTCACATTGAATCCGTCTACTCCTGTGGCTATGTTGGTCGATATTATCCGTGACGTGGATATGGTATTGCTGATGAGTGTGAATCCCGGTTTTGGTGGTCAGAAATTTATTGTACATACCCTGGATAAGGTGAGGGAATTACGTGAGTTGATAACGAATACAGGTTCGCAGGCATTGATAGAGGTTGACGGGGGAGTGAACCTGGAAACCGGCAGACAGCTTGTAGAGGTTGGAGCGGACGTGCTGGTGGCAGGAAATGCTGTGTTCAAAGCTCCTGATATGTCAGACATGATACATCGGTTGAAATCTCTTTGAACTTAAAACCAAAGTGCGAAATATAGCGGCTGTAAAGCCTTGTTCCATGTTCCGGTTGACTATACCTCTAGTCGCCGGAATTTTTGTATCCGATCATTTTTTTCAAGGCGCCTTGCCTGTGCTTGTTTCTGGCACGGGAATATTGGGGTGCTTGATTGGCTTGATTGTATTGGTGAAATGGCAAGGCTACCTTTCCCGATGGTTATTTGGAGGCATGGTTTTTATGTTTCTATTTTGTGTAGGGGCATTGTTGCTACAGCAAAAATGGCAACGGGTGGACTATGAATGGTCATCAGGGAAGAATATGTATCAAGGGGTGATAGTGGATGTTCCACAAGAAAAGGCAAAAACATATCTCTGTAAATTGCGGATAGATAAAGAAATGTCTGAGAGGGGGATAGTTCCTGTTAATCGTATGATACTAGTCTATATTATGAAAGATAGTCTTTCTGTAAATTTACGATGTGGAGACCATTTGAACTTTTATACACGTATCTCGACTCCTGAAAGAGAGGTGATTCCGGGAGAATTTGATTATGCGGCTTATCTTTTCAGACAGCAAATTAGCGGAACGGCCGTAATCTTTCCGGGGTATTGGCAATGGACAGGCAAGAAATCGGCATTGACATGGAAACAGCGGACAGGTGTATGGAGAGAGAAAATACTGAACAGTTATCGGAAATGGGGGTTCTCGGGAGATGAATTTGCCGTATTGTCCGCTTTGACTGTTGGCTATAAGGAGGAACTGAGTGAGGATTTACGTGAAACTTATCAAGTGGCGGGAGTGAGCCATATCTTGGCTTTGTCAGGAATGCATATAGCTGTTTTGTGGGGATTATTGTGTTGGATATTGCGTCCGCTGGATAGAAGTTGTTTGCTGCGATGGGTAAAGTGTGGCATTATTGTGTTGTTGTTATGGACATTTGCTTTTTTAGTGGGGTTGCCCCCCTCGGTTATACGGGCGGTGGTAATGTGTATGTTAATGACAGTGGCACGTGCGGCAGGAGAACGGACTTTGTCATTGAATACTTTGGCTATAGCGGCATTCTTTATGCTGCTTTATAATCCTTTTTATCTTTTTGATACCGGGTTCCAGCTATCATTTCTGGCTGTATTTTCAATTTTGTTTATTTATCCTGTCATTTTTCGGTGCTGGCGGGTGCATCACCCTGTACCTCGTTATATTTGGGGGATAGTGGCGGTTTCGCTGGCGGCACAGTTAGGGACAGCTCCTGTGGTTATTTATAAATTCGCTTATTTTCCTGTTTGTTTTTTACCGGCCAATTTGATAGTGGCACCTTTAGTATTTGTTATAATTTATGGATCGGTAGCAAGTTTTGTGTTGTCTCCTTTTACGGTATTGCATATATGGGTGGTAAAAGGATTGAACGGGGTGTTGTGGTTGCTGAATAACAGTATGCAATGGGTGGGGGATTTGCCTATATCACATTCCGGCGATATACATTTGTCTTTGTTTCAGGTTGGTATTCTTTATGTATTATTATTTGTGTTATTATCTTATCTGTTATCTCCTTCACGGAAATTGTTGATTACTGTTTTGTGTGGAATCAATTTTTTTATAGGATTTTCAGGTTGTCTATATTATATGAAAGAGGAGTCTTTTCAGTTAATCCTGGCCCATTCGCAAGTAAAAGTTTCCCCTCAAAAAGATGTTTGGCAACAGGATAGCATTTATCATTATAAAGGTCTGAATATATGTGTTTTGGTTGATAACCGCTGGCGGAGCAGATCGGTTGATTGTTTGTTGGATATTGATTATATGTACTTGTGTAAAGGTTTTAAAGGAAAAATTGCCCCATTACAAAAAATATTTAAAATTAGGAAGGTCATACTGGATGCTTCGCTCGGTGGGTATAGATTGAATTTGTTAAAGGACGAGTGTAGAGGTTTGGGATTGGATTATATTGATATATCTCCGAAAGGTTCTTACCGTATTCTTCTGTGAATAAAGAATTAATTTGTAAATTTGCCATTTCAAAAGAAAAAGATTGAATATGTTATCAAAAGTAATTGCACAGGCTAATATAGACCATGCCGAAAAATGGTTTGAAAGAGCTGATAAAATAGTTATTGTTACCCATGTGTCACCGGATGGTGATGCCATTGGCTCCTCATTAGGATTATGGCATTTTTTAGAATCACAGGAAAAAACGGTGAATGTCATTGTTCCCAATGCTTTTCCGGATTTTTTGAGATGGATGCCGGGAGCCAAGGATATAATCCGGTACGATAAATATACTGAATTTGCCAATAAACTGCTGAATGAGGCAGATGTGATCTGTTGTCTGGATTTCAATGCTTTGTCTCGTATTGATGCGATGGCGGATGCTGTGGCTCAGTCGCCGGCACGTAAAATGATGATTGACCATCATCTTAATCCGGAAGCCTTTTGTAAAATCATTATTTCTCATTCTGAAATATCTTCTACATCGGAATTGGTTTTCCGGTTGATATGCCGTCTGGGGTATTTTGAGGATATCACCAAAGAAGGTGCTGAATGTATTTATACGGGGATGATGACCGATACAGGTGGCTTTACTTATAATTCTAATGACCGTGAAATTTATTTCATTATTAGTGAACTGCTTTCAAAAGGCATTGATAAGGATGAGATTTATCGTAAAGTTTATAATACATATTCTGAGGGACGTTTACGCCTGATGGGATATGTGCTGTACGACAAGATGCAAGTATTCCCTCAGTTCAATTCGGCATTGATTTGGCTGACAAAAGAGGAACAAAGTAAATTCCAGTATGTAAAAGGAGATACGGAAGGGTTTGTGAATATTCCGCTTTCCATAAAGAATATTATTTTCTCCGTATTCTTGCGTGAGGATACGGAAAAGAATATGATAAAGGTATCTCTGCGTTCTGTAGGTACTTTCCCTTGTAATAAAGTGGCTGCCGAATTTTTTAATGGAGGTGGTCATTTGAATGCATCCGGTGGTGAGTTTTATGGTACAATGGATGAAGCTATCGATCTGTTTAAACAGGCTTTGGTGAAATACGAGGAACTGCTTCTGGCAAAAAAATAGTTATTTTAGTATAATTGCATACAAACAATATAAAAGTTAGGGGCTTATTTATTAATTTTGCCCGAAAATAACAGAACTTAGAATGAAGAAATTAGGTATATTGTTCGCATCTGTGTTTCTTTTAGGGCTGGTCTTCCAGTCTTGCAATAATGGAAAGACCTATGCTGAAATGAAAGAAGAAGAGAGAGAAGCTATCAAACGATTTATTGAACGGGAAGATATCAATGTGATCAGCTTTGAACAGTTTCAGGAACAGGATTCTACAACCAATGTGGATGAAAACCAGTTTGTCCTTTTCTCGGAAACAGGTGTTTATATGCAGATTGTGGCAGAAGGAAATGGTGAGCGTTTGAAAGACGGTCGCTATGAGATTTTGGCCCGGTATGTGGAGGAACAGATTACTTCGGATGGAATAGATTCTTTGTCTTGGAATACAGACTATGGGAATTCTCAAATGGTTTATCCGGATGCTATGATGCTGACAAAAAGTGGAAAATCTTTTTCAGCTACATTCACCTCCGGTATAATGTATACAGTTTGGGGGACACCTTACGTACCTTCAGGATGGTTGATTCCATTCAATTACATAAAGGTCGGCAGAGAGATTTCCGGTCGTTCTAAGGTCAGACTGATTGTACCTCACAGTGAAGGACAATCTGACGCTTCTGCTTCTGTCTATCCTTGTTACTATGAAATAACTTATCAATTAGCACGATGACATTAATTAAATCAATATCCGGAATTCGTGGAACCATTGGAGGACACGTGGGGGAAGGTTTGAACCCGCTGGATATAGTGAAATTTACATCAGCTTATGCAACGCTGATACGTAAAACAACTACAGTAAAGAGCAATAAAATTGTAGTAGGACGTGACGCACGTATCTCCGGCGAAATGGTGAAGAACGTGGTATGCGGTACTTTAATGGGAATGGGATTTGATGTGGTGAATATCGGACTGGCATCTACACCGACTACAGAATTGGCTGTAACCATGGAAGGAGCGTGTGGTGGTATTATTTTGACTGCCAGCCACAATCCCAGACAATGGAACGCTTTAAAGTTGCTGAATGAGCATGGAGAATTTCTGAATAAAGAAGAAGGAAATGAAGTGCTGCGTATAGCAGAAGCGGAAGCGTTTGAATTTGCCGATATCGACCACATCGGAAGTTATCGCGAAGACAATACCTACAATCAGAAACATATAGATAGTGTTTTGGCTTTGAAATTGGTAGACGTGGATGCTATCCGTAAGGCCAATTTCCGTGTAGCTATAGATTGCGTTAATTCAGTTGGCGGTATTATTCTTCCTGAATTGTTGGAACGATTGGGAGTGAAGCATGTAGAAAAGCTCTATTGTGAAGCGACCGGTGATTTTCAGCATAATCCGGAACCCTTGGAAAAGAACCTGGGGGATATTATGGGGTTGATGGCCAAAGGCGGTTGTGACGTGGCTTTTGTTGTAGACCCGGATGTTGACCGTCTGGCTATGATCTGTGAGGATGGAAAAATGTATGGCGAAGAATATACATTGGTGACCGTGGCAGACTATGTATTGAAACATACTCCCGGAAATACCGTTTCTAACTTGAGTTCTACCCGTGCTTTGCGCGATGTAACCCGTAAATATGGTTGCGAATACAATGCTTCGGCTGTAGGGGAAGTGAATGTGGTTACCAAGATGAAAGCGACTCATGCAGTGATTGGAGGTGAAGGAAATGGTGGAGTAATCTATCCTGAAAGCCATTACGGACGTGATGCATTGGTGGGAATTGCTTTATTCCTGAGCCATTTGGCACACGAAGGGAAGAAAGTCAGTGAACTGCGTGCTACTTATCCTCCTTATTTCATTGCCAAGAATCGCATTGATCTGACTCCGGAAACGGATGTGGACGCTATTTTGGCCAAAATAAAGGAACTGTATAAGGATGAAGAGATAAACGACATAGACGGTGTGAAAATCGATTTCCCAGACAAGTGGGTACATTTGCGTAAGAGTAATACTGAACCTATTATCCGTGTTTATTCTGAGGCTGCAACCATGGAAGCGGCAGATGAAATAGGCCAGAAGATAATGGATGTGGTTTATAGCTTGGCGAAATAAATACATTATTAATAGATAAATTAGCCGTATTGAATGAGATTATATTTCGTTTGATACGGCATTGTTTTTTTATCAGATAGAAATAAATACTATGAGAAAAAGCCTTTTATTTGTTTGGGCCTGTATGGGGCTGGTTTGTTTGGTGAGTGCTTGTAAGACATCGGTTAAAAGTAAAGAATGGAAGCTGGTATGGGTGGAGAATTTTGATCAAAAAAACAGTTTTGACGAATCGGTATGGACTAAGATACCTCGCGGAACATCCGATTGGAACAACTATATGTCTTATTATGATTCATGTTATGCTATGCAGGATGGGAATCTGATACTTCGTGGAATAGCCAATCATACTCAAAAAAATGATACGGCTCCTTATCTGACGGGAGGTGTCTATACCAAAGGAAAGAAATTGTTTACAGGGGGAAGAGTGGAGATACGTGCTAAATTGCAAGCCGCTAAGGGGGCATGGCCGGCTATATGGATGCTTCCCGAAAAAGCGGAGTGGCCCAAAGGAGGTGAGATTGATATTATGGAACGGTTGAATCATGATCGTATTGCTTATCAGACTACCCATTCTTACTATACACATGTCTTAGGTATAAAGGATAATCCGCCTCACGGAGGTATTAATAAGATAAATCCTGAGGAATACAATATCTATTCGGTAGATATTTATCCGGATAGCCTGGTGTTTGCTGTCAATCATCGTCATACCTATACTTATCCGCGCATTGATACGGACAAGGAAGGGCAGTTCCCTTTCTATCAACCTTACTATTTATTGATAGATATGCAGTTGGGCGGTTCATGGGTTGGCGCTGTGGACCCGAAAGAATTACCTGTGGAAATGTGGGTGGACTGGGTGAAGTATTACGAGAAACGCTGAATGCTGTTTGTCGGGAAACGGGGGGCTGTTCAATGTTGAACAGCCCCCCGTTCTGTTTAATTATAAGGTAAATAGGCCTGGATGTAACATCATCAAAGAAAAATGTTACAGGCGGAGCACGTCTGTTCTGCCTGTAAAGATGCGTGTATCATTGTGATTACAGGAATCATAAAGCTTTGTGTACTTTTGTTTCGTCTGGAATAAGATTCTAAAGATTGGAGCAGGGACAACATTTTGTTTAGCTCATTTTTGTTTTCAATAGGCATAAAGTAATTCCAGCCAATGGATGGAATTACTTTTTATGGAAGATATTTTAATGTAATAACCATGAATACACAAAGTCAAAAAGTTTCGATGGCCGAGAAAATCGGTTACAGCCTGGGGGATTGCTCGGCTAATCTGGTCTTCCAGATGATGATGATTTATCAGACAAAGTTTTATACGGACATATTCGGTCTGGAAGGTGCCATTGCCGGTACGGTGATGTTGGTGGCGCGTATCACGGATGCCTTTGTCGATCCTACAGTGGGGTTATTGAGTGACCGCACCAAGACACGTTTCGGGAAATATCGTCCATGGGTGCTTTGGACTGCGTTGCCTTTCATGGTTTTCTATGTGTTGGCTTTCTATAATCCGGGCATTGAAGATAAAGGGCTGGTAGCATTGTATGCTACACTGTCTTATACCTTGCTGATGAGCCTTTATTCTTTTAACAATACGCCGTATGCTTCTTTGGGCGGAGTGATGTCCGGTGATATAAAGGAACGTACCAGTATCACTTCCATTCGTTTTGTGGCGGCTACCATTGCCCAGTTTGTGGTGCAGGGACTTACGCTCCCTTTGGTAAGCAAGTTTTCGGATGGTGGAGACAAAGCGCATGGCTGGTTATGTACCATCTCTTTGTTCGCTTGTATCGGGTTCGTTTTTCTGGTCATTACTTTCTTTTCAACTCGTGAGCGCATAGAGCCGCCTGCCAGTCAAAAGACAGATACGCGTCAGGATATAAAGGATGTGTTTGGAAGCGTTCCTTGGCGGGCTATGTTCATACTTACGCTTTTCATTTTTATTACGCTTGCCATGTGGGGTAGTGCCATGAACTATTATTTTGAGAATTATGTGGATGCCGGAGCATTGTATGCCTTTCTTGACCGTCTGGGACTGGTGGCAATGGAAACGGATGGCAGCGCGGGGTATGCTGTGTTGAATGCTTTCGGGCTGGTAGTCAATTCTTCCGATAAGGCATACGAGGTAGGATTTGGAGTGTTTAATATGTTGGGAGCACTTGTCCAGTTCTTTGGGGTGATTCTCTTGTCCGGCTTTTTGGCAAACCGTTATGGTAAGAAACGCGTTTTTATCGTTTGCCTCTCACTTACGGCCATTTTTACAGCTTTGTTCTATTTCCCGGGAAAAGCGGATGTGGAAACGATGTTTGTACTGAATTTCCTGAAGAGTTTGGCATACGCGCCGACTGTACCTTTGTTGTGGGCGATGATTGCGGATGTAGCCGACTATTCAGAATATAAAAATTACCGTCGCGCCACAGGCTTTGTGTTTGCTGGTGTAGTTTTTGCCTTGAAGGCCGGGCTGGGTATCGGTGGGGCCATCCTGGGGTTTCTGCTTTCAGGATTTGGGTATGTGTCCGGTATCGGGGCAGAGCAAAGCGGTACGGCTATAAGGGGGATTGTACTTTCCTCCAGTCTGATTCCGGCTATGATATTTGGAATGGGAGTAGCTGCCTTATGCTTCTATCCTATTACAAAAAAATACAACGAACAGATGCAGGCGGAACTTGCTGACCGTCGCAGTAAGGCCGGTTATTAATGAAAAAGAACAAGTTATTTACCTTAAAAACTTTGTAATATGAAAATAAGATATGTAACATTATTGGCTGCCATTGCCGGATTAATGGTCGCTTGCGGCAATGACCGGAAGGCCGGTATGCAGCCGGATCCTTCGCTGAAGGAAGCAGCTTCGGGCAAGTTTCTGATGGGGGTAGCGTTGAATGTACGTCAGGCAGCAGGTCAGGATACTTGCGCCTCGAAAGTGGTAAAACGTCATTTTAATTCTATTGTGGCCGAGAATTGCATGAAATGCGAAGTGATTCATCCGGAGGAAGACCATTTTGATTTTACGGAAGCGGACCGGTTGGTTCGTTTTGGCGAGGAGAACGATATGGCTGTTATCGGGCATTGCCTTATCTGGCATTCACAGCTGGCACCTTGGTTCTGTGTGGACGAACAAGGAAAAACAGTAAGTGCCGACATCTTGAAGGAGCGTATAAAAAAACATATCCAGACTATTGTGACGCACTATAAAGGGCGTATAAAGGGCTGGGATGTGTTGAATGAAGCCATTGAATCGGACGGCTCCTGGCGTAAATCTCCTTTTTACGAGATATTAGGCGAAGAGTACATCCCGCTTATTTTTCAGTATGCTCATGAGGCAGATCCGGAAGCCGAACTTTACTATAATGATTATGGCATGGACGGGAAGGCTAAACGTGACAAAGTAGTCGAATTGGTAAAGATGCTGAAAGACCGTGGACTGCGCATCGACGCGGTAGGTATGCAGGGACACATGGGAATGGATTATCCGTCAGTGTCCGAATTTGAAGCCAGTATACTGGCATTTGCAGCTGCCGGAGTAAAGGTGATGGTAACCGAATGGGATATGAGTGCATTGCCCACGGCACGGATGGGAGCCAATATTTCGGACACGGTGTCTTATAAACAATCCCTGAATCCCTATCCCGACGGTTTGCCCGACTCTGTGTCTGTGGCATGGAATAACCGGATGAAGGAATTTTTCGGTCTTTTCCTGAAACATTCGAATATCATTACCCGTGTGACGGCGTGGGGGGTGACGGACGGTGACTCATGGAAGAATAATTTCCCTGTGCCCGGACGTGTGGATTATCCTTTATTGTTCGACCGTGATTGCCGGCCGAAACCTTTTGTGGAAGAACTGATTGGAAAACAGAACATTTAATAACGTAACGATATGGAAAAGAAATTCAGATACTTGGTGCCTGGAGACTATATGGCAGATCCTGCCGTACATGTTTTTGACGGAAAGCTTTACATTTATCCTTCTCATGACCGCGAGAGCGGAGTGGAGGAGAATGACAATGGTGATCATTTTGACATGTGTGACTATCATGTCTTTTCTACAGAAGATGTGATGAACGGAACAGTGACCGATCACGGAGTCGTACTGAAAGTTTCGGATATCCCTTGGGCCGGGCGTCAGTTGTGGGATTGTGATGTGGCTCGTAAAAACGGGAACTATTATATGTATTTTCCATTGAAAGACCGGAACGACATCTTCCGTATCGGCGTGGCGGTGAGCGATTGCCCCGAAGGGCCGTTCATTCCCCAGCCCGATCCCATGCGTGGAAGCTACAGTATAGATCCGGCGGTATTTGATGATGGTAATGGGAACTATTATATGTATTTCGGCGGTTTATGGGGCGGGCAGCTTCAGCGTTATCGCAACAACAAGGCATTGGAGTGTGCGGCTTTTCCGGCTGATGGTGAACCGGCTTTGCCTTCACGTGTGGTGAAACTTTCGGACGATATGCTTCAGTTTGCCGAAGAGCCGCGGCCTTTGGTTATTCTGGATGAACACGGACATCCGTTGACTGCCGGTGACAATGCGCGCCGCTTTTTCGAGGCTTCATGGATGCACAAGTATAACGGGAAATATTATTTTTCTTATTCTACGGGAGACACTCATCTGCTTTGCTATGCCACAGGAGATAATCCGTATGGTCCGTTCACTTATCAAGGGGTTATTTTGCAGCCTGTGGTAGGTTGGACTACTCATCATGCCATTGTAGAATACAAAGGAAAATGGTATCTGTTTCACCACGATTGTGTCCCTTCGGGGGGAACCACTTGGTTGCGCAGCCTGAAGGTGTGCGAATTGGAGTACGATGCGGAAGGGAAAATAAAGACCATAGAATCTGTCTAAAAATAAATCAGTGATACATCATCCGGACAGATTGGACCGGTTGCTTTGCCGGGTATTGTCCAAACAGACCGTTTGCAGAGATTCCGTTCGTCGTCCGGGACTTACAAACGGTCTTTTTATATCCGTGTTCTTCAATTACAGTATCTGGTGGCGTAATTATAATTTGTTGTAATATAGTATGTTATGTATGTATTGTAACGCAAATAAAGATTCATGTAACACGTTTGAAGCAAGATGTAACTCTACGAAAGATGCGTGTATCATGCAGAGAATTTATATTCGGCGACACTTTCTATATTTGCGTCTGAAATCCGTAAAGGAATTGGTCAATTATAATACTAGAAAGACAATGAAACAAAAACAAAAGCTGAAAAGATGGTCGGGCGTGCTGATCGCTTTAGGGGTGTTGGGCTCCTCCTTTACCTCATGTAGTTCGATCAAGAAAGGAAATGATTTGCCAGTTGTAGGAAAGTCTGTCGCTCTTTTCGATTACTTTAATTATAAAGGTGAGGATGATGTCTATATTTCCAATCCGCTTCCGGGAGATGATTATTTTTATAATCCCATTCTGCCGGGATGGTATTCCGATCCCAGCATTTGCACCAATGGCGAAGGCGATTATTTTCTGGCTGTTTCCACCTTTACTTATTATCCGGGTGTGCCTCTTTTCCACAGCAAAGACTTGGTGAACTGGAAGCAGGTAGGACATATCTTGAATCGTCCTTCTCAATTAGTCAACATGGAGGGGCAACACGTAAGCGGAGGAATTTTTGCTCCGGCCATATCCTACAACCCGCATAACAAGACTTATTATATGGTTACTACCAATGTAGGGGCCGGAAACTTCTTTGTGAAGACACAAGATCCTTTTGGCGAATGGTCTGATCCTATTATGTTGCCCGAAGTGACAGGCATTGATCCCTCTTTCTTTTTCGATGAAGATGGGAAGGCCTACCTTGTCAATAATGATGACGCGCCGGACAACAAGCCCGAATACAGTGGACATCGTACCATCCGTGTGCAGGAATTTGATGTGAATGCGGACAAGACGGTGGGGCCGCGCAAGATTCTGGTGAACAAGGGAGCTCGTCCGGAGGACAAGCCCATCTGGATTGAAGGTCCGCACCTTTATAAAATAAACGGGAACTACTTCCTGATGTCTGCCGAGGGTGGAACAGCCGGATGGCATTCGGAAGTAATTTTCCGTGGTGATTCTCCGACGGGCAAATTCATACCGTGGAAGAACAACCCTATTCTGACCCAGCGTCAGCTGGATGCGGAGCGTCCCAATCCGGTGACGTGCGCCGGACATGCCGACTTGGTTCAAACCCGGGAAGGGGATTGGTGGGCAGTCTTTCTGGCTTGCCGTCCCATAAACAACACGTTCGAGAATTTAGGACGTGAGACTTTTATGATGCCCGTCAAGTGGAGTGAGGATGGTTTCCCCTATATGACGCAGGGGGATGATCTAGTGCCAGTCATTGTCCGCCGCGAAGGAGTGAAGCGTGACGAATCTGCCACCTTCGGAAACTTTGAAATGAATGACGGTTTCGACGGACAAACATTGGGTATGGAATGGATGACTTTGCGTGCTCCTGCTACCGGACTTTACTCGCTTTCCCAGACTCCGGGTTATCTCACTTTGAAATGCGATTCAGTCAGTGCTTCCGAAAAGAAGGTGCCGGCTTTTATATGCCGCCGGTTGCAGCATCATAAGTTCGAATGCAGCACGCGTATGTTGTTCTGTCCGCAGAGCAAGGCGGAGCAAGCGGGCATATTGTTGTTCAAGGACGAAAAGCATCAATATTTCCTGGCTGTAGGCAGGGATGACCAAGGTGAATGTATTTCCCTCAGGCAGATAGGCGATGGGGAAAGTAAGATGCTGGCTTCCGTTCGCTTGGACGACGGAGGAGTGCTTACCGACCTGAAGGTGGTTTCGCGTGGAACACATTATGATTTCTACTATGCTCGCCAGGAAGCTGTGTGGAACGTGTTGTGCAGGAACGTGGACGCCGGGTATCTGTCAACGGCCACTGCCGGAGGCTTTACCGGAACAACGATAGGCATGTATGCCACCTTAAAATAAATGACTATTTGATTTTTTGTATAACTTAAATTAATGTATTAATGAAAAATGCTATGAATTTTAGGCCGGTGGGGCTGATGCTTCTGTTCTGTCTCATTCCTCTGTGGGCATTTGCACAGAGCGTGATGGTAAAAGGTGTAGTAAAGGACACAAGTGGTGAAGCTATCATCGGAGCCAGTGTCTTGGAAAAAGGCACTACCAACGGTACGATTACCGATTTTGATGGTAACTTTGCATTGAATGTATCGAAAAACGCCGTGTTGGTGGTGAGTTTTGTCGGTTACAAGAACGAGGAAATCCCGGTAGCGGGAAAGAGTTCTTTAAAGATTACATTGAAGGAAGATTCCAAAGCTTTGGAAGAAGTGGTAGTGATTGGTTACGGTAGCGCCCGCAAGAGTGACGTGACCGGATCTATTGCATCGGTAGGCGGAGAGAAGCTGCGTGAGATGCCTGCCACCAATATTACATACGCTTTGCAGAACCGCGTGGCAGGTGTGGATATGGCTCAGACTTCTTCCGCACCGGGCGCTTCCATGCAGATTCGTATTCGTGGTACCCGTTCGTTGAACGCCAGTAACGACCCGTTGGTAGTATTAGACGGAATCCCCTTTATGGGTAATTTGTCCGATATCAATCCCGGAGATATCAAGAGCATGGATATCTTGAAGGATGCATCCTCTACTGCTATCTACGGTTCGCGCGGTGCCAATGGTGTTATCCTGATCACTACACACAAAGGTGCACAGGGTAGTCCCGCCCGGTTTACTTACAATGGGTATGCAGGTATGAAGAAAGTATTCTCCAAATATCCCATGATGAACGGCAGCAAGTTTGCCGAAATGCGTAAACTGGCAGGCAAGTTCGAGAATTCGGTGGACGAGTCGGACGATGTGGATACTGACTGGCAGGACTTGATGTTCCGAGACGGTTATGTAAACAGCCACGATGTCAGCGTGTCCGGTGGTACCAACGGTGGAGGCTACAGCTTTGGCGCGGCTTACTATAAGGATCAGGGTGTCATTCCTACTCAGAACTATACCCGTTACTCTCTGCGTGGTTCTTTCGATCAGGGTGTGGGAAAATATTTCCGCTTCGGACTGGTGAACAATACCAACTATAACGTCACTAAAGGTTCCAATATCGGACTGTATGGTGTGCTTGCCATGTCTCCTATCGCTAACCCCTATAATGCGGACGGCACATTGAAACGTACCGTGAAATACAACAGTCAGGATGAGTCATTTGTATTGACCAGAGGCGTTGTGGAAGAATTGGAAGACAGTTGGCTGAGCAAGACCGAAGGCTTCGGTACGTACAACAACCTGTTTGCCGAAGTGAAATGCCCGTGGGTGGAAGGTTTGAAATACCGTGTCAACCTGGGTTTGAACTATCGTTCTACTAAAGGTGGATCGTTCACCGGCGAAGGCATCAACAGCACTACGGCCGACACTCCGTCTACCGCTTCGCTGAACCACTCGGAAACAACCAACTGGACTGTGGAGAACCTGCTGACTTACGACCGTACTTTCGGAAAACACCAGCTGAACGTTGTCGGTATGTACTCTGCCGAACAGACTGTCTATACACGTTCGGACGTTGCCGGACGGGATATTCCTGCCGAATATTTCCAATTCTACAACATCGGGCGTGCGGAAGGCACCATTACGGTGAACCCCGACAACTGGAACTATCAGAAGAGCGGTCTGATGTCTTGGATGGGCCGTGTGATGTACACTTACGACAATCGCTATATGTTGATGGCGACTGTACGTGCCGACGCTTCTTCACGTTTGGCAAAGGGACACCAATGGCACACTTATCCCGCCGTATCGGCAGGATGGAACATTCGTCAGGAAGAGTTTATGGACGAGGTGGACTGGATAGATATCCTGAAACTGCGTGTAGGTTACGGACAGACCTCCAACCAGGCTGTTGATCCTTACAAGACCTGGGGACGCTTGGCAACCCGTCCTTATAACTTCGGTCCTACCGGCTATGTCACCGGTTACTATGTATCCGAACTGCCTAATGCCGAATTGGGGTGGGAATATTCTTCTACATGGAACTTCGGTCTGGACTTCACCTTGCTGAGAGGACGCCTGTCCGGTACATTTGAGTATTACATTCAGAAAACCACCGACTTACTGCAAAGCGTAAGCCTTCCTTCCACTTCGGGAGTAAGCAGCTATATGGCTAATGTGGGAAAGACGGAAAACAAAGGTTTTGAATTTACCTTGAACGGAACGATTCTGGACAACCATAACGGATGGACATGGGAGGCAAGCCTCAACCTGTCTGCCAACCGTAACAAACTGACCGAACTGGCTTCGGGCTCCAAAGATGATAAAGCGAACAACTGGTTTGTAGGACATCCCATCGACTGTATCTACGACTATGAAAAAGTAGGCTTATGGAACAGTGATGATCCCGATTTCCAATACTTGGACATTCTGGAGCCGGGTGGCAATGAAGGTATGATCAAAGTGAAATATACCGGTGATCGTGATGCCAGCGGCAAGCCGACTCGCGCCATTGGTCCCGAAGACCGTCAGATTATCAGCTTGGAACCTAAATTCCAAGGAGGTTTCAGCACTCGCGTGGCCTATAAAGGCTTCGACTTGAACGTTATCACCGCCTTCCGTTGCGGAGGCAAGCTGATCAGTACGCTGCACCACAGCAACGGTTACCTGAATATGCTGACCGGTCGTCGCGGACAAGTGGATGTAGACTACTGGACACCGGAGAACAAGGGTGCCAAGTACCCGAAACCGGGTGGTATCCAGAGTGGTGACAATCCGAAATACGGAAGCACATTGGGTTATTTTGACTCTTCTTACTGGAAAGTGCGTAACATCACATTGGGCTACAACTTCGAGAAGCAGGCTTGGCTGACCCGCATGGGCGTACAGAGCCTGCGTGCTTACCTGTCCGTACAGAATCCGTTCATCATCTGTTCTCCTTTCCATAAAGAAACCGGACTGGATCCCGAAACCAACTCTTACGGTAACGAGAATGTAGCTGTGACAGAAGGTATTCAGAAACGATTCCTGACAGTAGGTACTAACTCACCGTCCACCCGTAACTATTTATTCGGTATTAACTTAACATTCTAAATGAAAGCATGACTATGAAACCTATATTTTCAAAAATAAGAGTTTTGGGAACAGCCGCATTGGCTTTGTTTCTGACAGCATCCTGTTCAGACATTCTGGACGAGCAGCCGCGCAGCAGTTATGATCCTACTTTCTTTAAGACAGAAAAGGGAGTGGAAGGCGGTGTGACCTCCATGTATGCACACTTGCGCTATATTTACGGACAAGCTTATTATTATAATTCCTGTCTGACGGGAACCGATGAGGCAACCTGGGGATGGAGTGCCGATGGTAACTTCAAGGATGCCGACCTGTCCGGAGTAGGCAACCTGACTGCCACGACTTGCCGTTCCGACGCCTTGTGGGGAACCGCTTTCTCGAACATCAACACCGCTAACGGAGTGATAGAGAACGGTGCCGAAGTAGGAGTCAATGAATCATTGGTTTCCGAAGCCCGCTTCTTCCGTGCGTTCGATTATTTCCTGTTGGTGCAGACCTTCGGCGGAGTGCCTCTGGACCTAGGTTCCGGCAAACTGAAGTTCAATATCACTCCTTCACGTACCTCCGTGCGCAATACCGTGCCCGAAGTGTACACCAAGGCCATCTTCCCCGACTTGCTGACCGCTATCGAGAACTTGCCCGCTAATCCTCGTGTGACGGGTGGAGTGACCAAGACCGTTGCCCGCCTGTACTTGGCAAAGGCTTATCTGACTTATGCCTGGTGGCTGAAGAATCCGAATAACATTCCTACTTATCCCGAGTGCCAGCGTACGGACCCCGACGGACACGATGCGGCATGGTACTTCCAGCAGGCATACGATGTGGCGGTTACTGCTATCGAGACCCCCGGTCCTTTCGGTTTGCAGGAAAGCTTCTGGATGGTGAATGCCGGGCCCAATGACCGTAACATGGAAATCCTGCTCTATGCAGACCATACGCAGGAAGACGAGTATTATAATGGTGGCAGCCTGAGCTACGGTGGCGGTGGTGCTCCCGATAACTTTGCCGGATGGATGATGAACTGGAACTATACCGACGCGCGTTCGGCTGATAATCAGGCTGTCATCAACCGTATTGCCGAGCAATGTTATGGCCGCCCTTGGACCCGTATGGCTCCTCCGTTGGGTGTGTTTACCAAGACGTTTGCCGACAAGGTGAACGACTCCCGTTACGACGGTACTTTTACTACTGTTTATCGCGGCAACTGGTCTACAGCCGGACAGAACTGGGAATCGGTGACCAATGCCAACGGAATGAAAGTGAAAGAACGTGAACCTATATTCTCTTTCGTATTCCAGGATATGGATAAGATAGACTATGCAGGAGAAGGTTCTAAAAGCAATCTGGGAGCAGGTACGTTGCCCGGTCGTGCCGACTGGGTATTGGGACTGGATGCGGTAGGCCGCTATGTATATCCCGGTCTTTGGAAACTCGGCCCGTATCGTACAGACAACGGCTCCGGAGCAGGACAGCCCAATGCGGGAAGTACCCGTCCGTATAACATCGCCAAGTTCTCCGAACTTTATCTGGTTGCTGCCGAAGCTGCCGTAGAAGGAGCTGCCACACAAGCCGGCAAGTCTGCCCGTGACCTGGTGAACGTGCTTCGTGCCCGTGCCGGTCGCTGGACTTACAGCAATGCCGAGTACAAGGAAGTGGATCGTGATTTCAGTGCTGAAATGACAGCCGCCACTCCGGCAACCATTGACATCAACTATATTCTGGATGAACGCAGCCGCGAGTTCTATGGCGAAGGTTATCGTTGGTTCGACTTGGTTCGTACTCAGAAATGGAACGAATATGCTGACAGTTACGTGATTTGTGGAGGCAAGGGTGATCACAATCCGCAGACTTACAGCCGTACCATCGAAGCGTTCCATTATCTCCGTCCTATCCCACAAGGACAGTTGGATGGCATGGAAATGACAGAGGAGGAAAAAGACGCTTATCAGAATCCGGGATACAGAGATTGATTTTTTGTTTTTTAAGAGTACCCGCCGTTTCTTTCTGTTTCTGATGGAAGAAGCGGCGGTCTTTTTATGGTATGGACTGCTGGGTAGGTTATCATCTTCCCATAGAATATATGTTTTCAGTTTGATGAGTATATGGCTTCCTTCTAATAAATTTACTGTTTCACTTAGGTGGGTAAGTTTTATCACTTAAGTGATGAGGATTCTTTACTAAGGTGATGCAATTTCATCACCTTAGTGAAACGATAAATTTATCAAGAGGAATTAGGGTATTCATCAGGCTGGTAAAGGATACTTGTACAGCTTGTTGCTGCTTGTAGTTTGCGATTGGTGGATATGGGGTCTGTCTGTTCCTGTCGGATATGTTTTGAAGTAAAGAAAGAGCTTGGGAAATATTTTTCCATCGGCTGAAAGGACTGATAGCAGACTGAAAGGACTACTGTCAGCCTTATGCATTGTGTAATAGTGAGTTATGCCGGCTGAATGGACTGAAGAAAGGTTCGTGAAATAGGTATATGTAAGAGTGTTTTGTAGGAAAAGTGTATTTGTTCATACCATTGTATCCGCAAAGTTTGCATTCGGCGGAAACTGGGTCTGTACTTGGTGGAAAAGAGAACCGGAAATTATTTTCAGTTCTCTTCCTTATTCTTATCCTGTTTCAAATGTTGTTCCATGTATATGCTGGGAGGCATTCCGTACAGATCCTTGAAAGCGGTCGAGAAATTGTTGGGATTGGTGAATCCGGTCAAGTCCGCCACTTCGGCTATGGTGTACCGTTTCTTCGACAACAGTTCTGCCGCTTGTTTCAGTCGGATGTTCCGGATAAAATCCCGTGTGGTCTGGTTGGTCAGTTCTTTCAGTTTACGGTGCAAGTGCACGCGGCTGATGCCTACCTCGGTGGTAATCATCTCCACGGTAAGGTTCGGGTTGCTCAGGTTTTCGTTGATGACCCGCATGATTCGTTCCATCAGTTTGTCATCGGGGGACTGTACTTCTATTGGTTGTACCTTATCCCCTTGGGTCTGTTGTCCGGTATAGGTATTGCGTAGCCGTTCACGACTGCGGATCAGGTTGGCGGCCGTTTTCCTCAATATCTCCATATGGAAAGGTTTGGTCATGTAGGCGTCGGCTCCTGTTTCCAGACCTTCCAGATTGTCTTCCTCCCGTGTCTTGGCGGTGAGCAGTATTACCGGGATGTGGTTCAGGTTCACATTTTGCTTTATTTTGCGGCATAAGGTAAGTCCGTCCATTTCGGGCATCATGACATCACTTATTACCAGGTCCGGGGTTTTATTGAAGATGCTTTCCAGGGCCTCCTTGCCGTTGCAGCTTTCCAGGGTATGGTAATCGCTTGCCAGTTCACGGCAGATATAGCGGCGTATATCTTCATCGTCTTCTACCACCAGTACTTTGTATTTCGTTTTGGTTCGTGTTTTTCCGTTTTCTTCTTCCTCGGTTTCATAAGGAACAGGAAGGACCGGAGCCGGAGTGTGGAAGAGAGGAGCTTTGTCGGCTTCCATTTCTTCTTTGCGCAGATGGGCGCATCCCAGAGGCATACGGATGATAAAGCTGCATCCCGGTTGTCCGTCCGGATTATTTTCTACACGGATGTCTCCGTGATGAAGTTCCACCAGTGAGCGGGTGAGGTGCAGCCCGATACCGGTACCTATGTTTGAGTTGTTTTGGCTATTCCGTATCTGGTAAAAGCGTTCGAATATGTGTTCTGTTTCTTTGGGGGCGATTCCTATTCCGCTGTCGGTCACGGTGATTTCGGCATACTGTTGTAATGGTTTCGGCAGGGTGGAGTCCTTACCGGTACGTAGCCGTATGTCCACACTGCCTCCTTCGGGGGTGAATTTGAAGGCATTGGACAGGATGTTCAGGATAATTTTGTCGAAGTTCACCGGGTCCACCCACAACTTTAAGTGGTCGGCGCCCTCGTGGTGGAACTGCAAAGTAATTTGTTTTTTGTTCGCTTGTTCTGTAAAGGTTTCACACAAATCATTAATGAATCCGGTCATTTCGGTTTCACGGAAAACGAGTGACATCTGCCCTTTGTCTATCTTGCGTATATCCATCAATTGGTTTACAAGCCGAAGGATTCTTTCGGAATTGCGCCAGATGATGCGGTAGTTCTTTTGCCGTTCGTGGTCTGTATCGTTTGTCATTAGTTTTTGCAAAGGACTGATGATGAGCGACATCGGAGTACGTATCTCGTGGGAGATGTTGATGAAAAACTGTAGCTTGGCTTCGTTTATCTGTTCAGCATGGATATGTTGCATCATTTCCTGCCTTATGCGGTAACGGTGTCTCACTTGCAGGATGATGCCATAGACGGCTGCTACTGCCAATAAGGCATAGATCAGCATGGCCCAGCCCGATGCCCACCATGCCGGTGCGATGTGAATGGTGATTTCATCGGTGTCGGATTCCAGCAGATAATCTTCGGCTTTGATCCGGAAATGATAATCGCCGGGGGGAAGGTCGCTGAATGACACTCGGTTGACTCCTTTGGGAAGCTTGACCCAGGGGGTGTTGTTTATGGTATATAGATACGTGATACGTTCGGAATTATTTAGTTCGCGGGTAGAGAACTCGATGCTGAAAGCGTTGTCGTTATGTGACAAGTGGAAATCCCGGGCCTCAAAGACGGAGGTGTTTATGATTTCTTTTCCGCCCGACAACATTCCTTTCCTTATGGGCTGGTCGTGCAGATAGAAGTCGATGATGCGTACGTTCCATTTTTTTGCGGGATTCGTAATCTCTTGAGGATTGAAATAGGTAATTCCATTTGTACCTCCAAACCAGAGTATGCCGTTGTGGTCGGCAAAAGAGGCGTTTTTGCTGAATTCATTTCCTTGCAGGCCGTCGTCTGCATAGAAATTGCTGAACGTGTGGGTATTCAGATTAAAACGTGACATTCCGGCATTGGTGCTTATCCATAAGTTGTCCTGCCCGTCTCCTTTGATGGCATATACGGCGTTACTGGATAGTCCGTGGGCGGTGGTGTAGGTCTTTAGTTGCCGGGTTTGGGGATTCCATTCCGCCAGTCCGTCGGAACTGCCTATCCAGATGTTGCCTTGGGGGTCTTCATAAAGGGAGTGGATGATGTGTCTGGACAGGATTTCCTCAGTCTTGAAGTCGTCGGTGCTCAGGTCTATACATCTTATTCCGTCATACGTTCCTACATAAAGGTGGTTGTCACCGGCATACAGAAGACAGCTTATCCATTTATATTTTTCGGTGGCAGCATTGAATTTAGGATCATATACAGACTGTCCTGTCTTCAAGTCATAATAGAAAAGTCCGGCTCCCATGGTGGCTATCCAGAGTCGTTTGTCCTGGTCTTCAACCAGATCATACACGCGTTGGATACGGTTTCCATGCTTGTCTGTCAGATTCTGCAGATAGCTGCACTGTCCTGTTTTCTTATCCAGTCTGCCTAGTCCGTTGGTATAGGATCCGAACCACAGATTACGTTCAGAGTCTTCATACAGGCCGAAAACGGTGGAAGGAACCGAAGAAGGGCTGTCATGTGGGGCATAATGGACTCTTTGCTTCAGTTCTGTGGTGATACCGTATATGCCGTCGTTGTCAGTACCTATCCATAATATGCCTTCGTGGTCGCGGCAGAGTGAGGTGATACAGTTGGAGCCGATGATATTCTTGTTTATTGATTTGTAGCCTATGTACTTGAAACTGTTGGGCTGTGCGGGAATCATCATAACCCCTTTCTGGTAAATGGCTATCCATAGGTTTCCTGCATTGTCTTTCAGGACGGAGTGTACTTTGGAGGTACCGGAGTCGAGGTAATTATTATCAAAAGGGTAATCCGTGATGAGCTGTTTGGGGATGTTGAAAATCTTGGCGCCTTTCCCGTCCGTGCCCAGACAAAGCTCGTTCTGGCTTATCTGGCAGATGGATTTGATAGGCAGGTTTTGTTTTCCTTTATAAAGGATAGGAATGAACTCTTCTGCCGGTTGGTTATATTTCAGCAATCCTTTGCCTATGGTTGCCAGGTAGATGTCTCCGTAGTTGTCTTCATAGAGGTCCACAATGGTCATTCCCTTCTCTTGTTTCAGAAAGTGCTTGCTTTTATTGTCCGCAGAGAGGCGGTAGATACCATTCTCACCCTGTGTTACCCAAAGATTGTGTTGTCTGTCCTCTATCATGTAGTCTGTCATTTGGGTGGGGATAGGTAAATCCAGTTTGTGTGCAGTCAGTTTCCCCTGTGTGATGGTTATGGTACACAAGTTGTTTCCCGATACCCATATTTCTCCGTTCCTACACTCCAGAATGGACATGATATTGCTGTCAAAAGTCTTTCCGTCTTCCCATTGCGCCTGTGTGCTGAAGCTGTCGGTGGCGGGATCGTATAACTGTATTCCATTATAGGTTCCTACGAACAATCGTCCCTTGCTGTCTTCATACAGGGCGCGTACGTAGTTGTGGCAGAGAGAGTGCTCGTTTTCCGGATCATGCTTGTAGATGACGAATTTGGCTCCGTCGTAGCGGTTCAGTCCGTCTTCGGTGGCGATCCAGATCATACTGTTCCGGTCCTGATATATCTTGTTGATCAGACTGCTGGACAGTTCTCTGTCTGTTGTGAAGAATTTATATGATTGTCCGTGACATAATAAAGACAGGAACATGAATAGTGTAAGAAGCGTATGTTTCATCATAATATAATATCTCAGATTGATTCAGGCGCACAAAAATAATTCAAAAAAATATATATAGCCTAATAAAAAAGAGGTAATTTCTATACTTCCCGCCATAATAGGGTGAGTTTGTAACATGGGAAAAGGACTATGTAACATAGTTCCGCCCGAAAATAAAGCGGATGTCTTTATCTTTGCTCTTGTTGAGCCGTGAAGAACGGAAAATAAAAACAACCTTGTGAATTTAATACCATGAATATGAAACTTGAATGTGATTTATCCGGTATCCGGAAATGTATGATGAGTGGCTTGTCCCTGTTGCTTGCCGGAGTGTTGCAGGCGCAGAATCCGATTGTGAAACTGGCTATAGTTAAAAAATAGAAAGTAGAAAAAGAAATGAAGAAGATCATCATTATTATTACCTGCTTCATTGGTTTGTCGGGGGCGTTTGCACAACAACGGGGAATGTTCCATAATCCGGTGATTGAGGCGGATGTACCTGACCCTTCCATGATAAGGGTGGGAAACTATTACTATCTGGTAAGCACCACTATGCACCTGATGCCGGGTTGTCCGGTGATGCGTTCAAAAGACTTGGTGCATTGGGAAACGATCAGTTATGTGTTTCAACGGCTTACTGACTTGCCCCGTTATGATTTGAAAGAAGGCACGGTATATGGTTGCGGACAATGGGCTTCCAGCCTCCGCTATCATGACGGACGGTTCTATGTATGGTTCTCACCCAATGATGAACCCCATCGTGGTTATATCTATACCGCCGAAGATCCGGCGGGCGAATGGACATTACTTTCCCGTCCGCCTCATCATCATGATGCTTCTTTGTTTTTTGATGACGACGGCAAAGTCTATCTGTTTTATGGCACCGGGCAACTTCGTCAGCTCAAGAGCGACCTGAGCGATGTGGAACCGGGAGGTATAGACCAAAAGATATTCGAGCGGGACGCCGACGAGCAGGGACTTCTGGAAGGAAGTCAGGCATTCAAGCATAACGGCAGATATTATATGATGATGATTTCCATGGACTGGAGCATTCCCGGACGGTTGCGTCGTGAGGTGTGCTACCGTGCCGACCAGATAACCGGTCCGTATGAGAAAAAGGTGATTTTAGAAACTGAATTTCAAGGATATGGTGGCGTGGGACAAGGCTGTATAGTCGATACTCCTGACGGAAACTGGTATGGCTTTATTTTTCAGGATAGAGGCGGTATAGGGCGTGTACCCACATTGATGCCCTGCCGCTGGGAAGACGGTTGGCCGATACTGGGTGATGCGGACGGACGTGTGCCCGAATGTATGGAGATGCCTGTTTACGGAGAGGAGTGTAAAGGAAGTATCATGGGAAGTGATGGTTTCGACACCGATCAGTTGAGTTTGAACTGGCAGTGGAACCACAATCCGTTGGACGATTGCTGGTCACTGACGGAGCGTCCGGGTTTCTTGCGGTTGAGGACCGGAAAGGTGGTGGACAATCTGTTTCTGGCTCCCAATACCTTGACTCAGCGTATGAGCGGACCGAAGTGCAGCGGTGTGGTAGCTATGGATATCTCGAAGATGAAAGAAGGAGATGTTGCGGGCTTCTGCGCTTTCAATGGGTTGTCCGGGGTACTGGCTGTGGTCATGGAGAACGGGAAAAAGCAGTGGGTGATGTCACATCAGTCTGTCAGTCTTTCGGACCGGGAAAAAAGGGTGACTGCTGTGGAAGTACTGGAGAAGGAACGCATGGATTGTGAGAAAGAGGTGGTCTATCTTCGTATGGAGGGCGATTTTGCAGATAAAAAAGATGAAGCCACTTTTTATTACAGTTATGACAAGAAAACGTGGAAACGAATAGGAGAACCTTGTAAAATGGTTTTTGATTATACCAAATTCTTTATGGGAAGCAAGTTTGCTATTTTTAATTATGCTACTAAAGATTTGGGAGGATATGTGGATATAGATTATTTTGAATACGGTAACTAAAAAGTGAATAGAATGAAACTGAAAAAATGTGTGGGGATATTCTTGTTCTCCACCTTGTGCCTGAATGTAGGAGCTATAGATCATAAAGGGATTACTTTTGACCAGCTGGCTCCCGACCGTTTCACTCTGATGGAAAACGGAGTGGCCAATGAAATATTGGTGGACGAGCAGGAGGATGCTGGTGTGATGATAGCAGTAAGGAATCTTCAGAATGACTTTAAACGGGTAAGTGGCCGGGCTGCCGGGTTATGCTATACTCCCGGCGTAAAGCGCATGATTATGGTAGGTACGTTGAAAAGCCGCTATATCAGAGAATTGGTAAAAGCGAAAAAGATAGATGCTTCGTTGCTGGAGGGCAAGAATGAGAAATACCTGATGACCGTGGTGTCTGCTCCCTTGAACGGAGTGGATGAGGCGCTCGTCATTGTGGGAAGTGACAAACGCGGAACGATTTATGGGATTTATGAGCTTTCGGAGCAGATTGGTGTTTCGCCGTGGTACGACTGGGCGGATGTGCCGGTGATGTTCCGGCAGAATCTTTCGATGACGCGTGGAAGTTATACGGCGGGAGAACCGGCGGTGAAGTATCGGGGTATCTTTTTGAATGACGAGGCTCCTTGCCTGACCGGATGGGTGAAGCACACTTATGGCACGAATTATGGTGATCATCGTTTTTATGCTCGTGTGTTCGAACTGATTTTGCGTCTGCGTGGTAACTTTATGTGGCCTGCCATGTGGGGTTGGAGTTTTTATGCGGATGATCCGGAGAACAGCAAGACCGCTCATGAGATGGGGATTATAATGGGAACCTCACACCATGAACCTATGGCACGCAATCATCAGGAATGGGTGAGAAAGCGCAGCGAATATGGGGCATGGGACTATGCTTCCAACCAGCAAGTGATTGACCGTTTTTTCCGTGAAGGTATGGAGCGTGCCGCCGGTACGGAAGATTTGATTACCATTGGTATGAGAGGTGACGGTGATACTCCGATGGGTGGAAAGGAGGGGGAAGATGACAAATATGTGCCGCGTGATGAGGAAAACATGCGCCTGATGGAGAAGATATTCCGGAACCAGCGTCGTATTATTAAGGAAGTGACGGGAAAAGTGCCGGAGAAACGTCCGCAGGTATGGGCTATTTATAAAGAGGTGCAACGCTTTTATGATATGGGACTCCGTGTGCCTGATGATGTGATTATGTTGCTGAGTGATGACAATTGGGGGGATGTGCGCCGATTGCCGGATGCAAAAGAACGGAAACGTGCCGGTGGCTGGGGGATGTATTATCATGTGGACTATGTGGGGGCCCCCCGTAATTCCAAATGGTTGAATGTAACTCCCGTACAAAATATGTGGGAGCAGCTTCAGTTGACTTACAGTTATGGGGTGGATAAGCTTTGGATATTGAATGTGGGTGATTTGAAGCCGATGGAGTATCCTATCACTCTTTTTATGAATATGGCTTGGAATCCGGAACGCTATGCGGCAGGGAATCTGTTGGAGCATACACGAGCGTTCTGTGCACAGCAGTTCGGTGAGGAACAGGCAGATGAGGCCATGCGTATCTTGAACCTGTATTGCAAGTACAATGGACGCGTGACTCCCGAGATGCTGGATAAGGATACTTATCACTTGGCTTCGGGGGAATGGAGGCAGGTGGCTGATGAATATGTGAAGCTGGAGGCGGAAGCCTTGCGGCAGTATTTGAAACTGGATACCGCTTACAGAGATGCCTACCGCCAACTGATTCTTTTTCCTGTGCAGGCGATGGCCAATCTGTATGAAATGTATTATGCACAAGCCATGAATCACAAATTATACAAGGAGAATAATCCGCAGGCGAATGAGTGGGCCGACAAGGTGGAGCAGGCATTCCGGCGTGATGCGGAATTGTGCAGGGAATACAACGAAGAAATGTCGGGAGGCAAGTGGAATGGGATGATGACGCAGAAACATATAGGCTATACTTCGTGGAATGATGATTTCCCGGCCGACCGTTTACCGGAAGTCTACCGGATAGAGCAACCGGAAGGGGCTGTAGGAGGATATTTGTTTACCGGTGACAAAGGGGTGGTTTCTATGGAGGCAGAGCATTACTTTACATCATCCGTTGCACCGAAGACCGCCTGGACAGTCATACCGCACATGGGACGTACGCTGAGCGGAGTGGCTTTGATGCCTTATACACAGTCTGCGGAGGGAGCTTCGCTCTCTTATAAAATGAAAATACCGCAAAAAGTAGATACAGTAAATGTGTATGTCATTGTGAAATCCACACTGCCCTTCCTCAGACGGGAAGGTCATCGCTACACGGTAGGTTTTGAAGGGGGGGAGGAGCAGACTGTCTGTTTCAATGCGGAGTTGAACGAACATCCGGATAATGTATATCGTGTACTGTATCCCACAGTGGCCCGTCGGGTAGTGAAGACCCGGGTGAAGTTGAGCCTGCCCGACTGTGCGGACGGAACCTATACATTGGTTCTGAAACCGGTGGAGCCTGCCATCGTATTTGAAAAGATAGTGGTGGATTATGGCGGTTATGAGGATAGTTATCTGTTTATGAACGAATCTCCTTGCCGGAGAAATAAGCTGAATGAACAATGAAAAATATGAGATTGACAGTTTGTATAGGAATAATGTGCGGATGGTTGGCAGCAGGAATGTTGCATGCAGGTACACGGCCGGACCATGCTCGCCCGGTGGAAGAAGATGGTAGCCGCTTGTGGCTACCGGTGATGCGTCCGGTGGAAGGCGCGGAGGTGGAAATTACTTATAAAGGAAAAGTGTCACCCACCATAGCCATTGCCATTGCTGAATTGAAAAATGCTTGGAAGGGAGATCCTGTACTTTTAGAGAAAAAGAAAACAGGGCGTGGAGATGGATTTGCCATCACTTCTTCAGAACATCAGGTTCGTATTCTTTCATCCACCGAAACTGGATTGCTTTATGGCGCTTATAATCTGCTGCGTATGCAGGCGGTGGGGCAGCTCACTGTACCTCTGTCGGTTACTGAACAGCCTGCGTATGACTTGCGTATTCTGAATCATTGGGATAATCCGGATGGTACGGTGGAGCGTGGTTACGCTGGTCGTTCTTTGTGGAATTGGGAGGAACTTCCCGGAACTTTGTCGCCACGTTATGAGGCATACGCCCGTGCCAATGCTTCTGTGGGTATTAATGGAACGGTACTAAATAATGTCAATGCCTCACCTCAAGTGCTGACAACTGGTAGTTTGGAGAAAGTGAAAGCATTGGCTGATGTCTTCCGGCCTTATGGCATAAAGGTCTATTTATCGGTTAATTTTGCATCTCCTATCCAGTTGGGCAAGTTGGATACGGCAGATCCATTGGACAAGGAAGTCATTGGATGGTGGAAACAAAAAGTAAAAGAGATCTATGCGCTGATTCCCGACTTTGGTGGTTTTTTGGTGAAGGCCAATTCGGAGGGGCAACCGGGACCGTGTGATTTTGGACGTACTCATGCCGAGGGAGCGAATATGCTGGCGGATGCGTTGAAACCCTACGGAGGAATCGTGATGTGGAGGGCGTTTGTCTATAGTCCTACCGACAGTGACCGTGCCAAGCAGGCTTATTTGGAGTTTATGCCTTTGGATGGACAGTTTCGCGAGAATGTAATTGTACAGATAAAGAACGGACCGATTGATTTCCAGCCTCGTGAACCTTATAGTCCTTTGTTCACGGCTATGAAGCAGACTCCCATGATGGTGGAGTTTCAAATTACTCAGGAGTATTTAGGCTTTTCCAATCATCTGGCCTATTTGGCTCCTTTATGGGAGGAGTTCTTTGGCGAGGTACGTCCGGACAGGTTAAAAGCTGCGGCGGGTGTGGCAAACATCGGTACGGATGTGAATTGGTGCGGACACCATTTTGCGCAGGCCAACTGGTATGCTTTCGGGCGTTTGGCATGGAATCCGTTGTTGACTTCAGACAGGATTGCCGATGAGTGGTTGCAGCAGACATTTACTTCCCAGTCGGCATTTGTCTGCCCGGTCAAGGCGATGATGTTGCAGAGCCGGGAGGCGGTGGTAGACTATATGATGCCATTAGGACTGCATCATCAGTTTGCATGGGGCCACCACTATGGTCCCGAACCGTGGTGCAGTGTACCCGGTGCCCGTCCGGATTGGCTACCCTCTTATTATCATAGGGCGGACAAAGAGGGAATCGGTTTCGACCGTAGCAGCAAAGGGAGTAATGCCGTTTCTCAGTATCCTGATTCACTTCGTCTGATTTACAATGACAAGACAACTTGCCCTGAAGTTTATTTGCTTTGGTTCCATCATGTGCCCTGGCAGTATCGGATGAAAAGCGGACGTACGCTTTGGGGGGAGTTGTGCCGTGCATACGATAGAGGTGTACGACAGGTACGTGGTTTTCAGGAAATATGGGACAGTGTGGAACCTTTTGTAGATGCACGCCGGTTCAGGGAAGTGCAGTCGAAATTGAAAATCCAGATGCGTGACGCCGTGTGGTGGAAAGATGCCTGTCTGCTTTATTTCCAGACTTTCTCAGGGATGCCTATTCCGGCTGGCATAGAACGTCCGGTACACGAGTTGGAGGACATGAAACGCTTCCGGTTGGAAATCTCGAACTATGAATGTCCTGAGAGTGGGTTTAATAAATAAAATATGGTACTTAGCTTTAGAAGAAACATGAAATATAAGTTAGCTTTAGTGATGTCAGCTTTTTGTGCGTTTTCCGTATGGACCGAAGCAAAGGTGAAATTGCCTGCCATCCTATCGGACGGTATGGTGTTGCAACGTGAGCGGTCCGTTAAAATATGGGGAAATGCCGATAAAGGAGAGAGTGTGACCGTTGTTTTTAAAAAGAAGAAATTCAGTACGGTAGCCGGGGAAGATGGAAAGTGGTTGGTGGAACTGCCTCCCATGAAGGCAGGTGGCCCTTTTGAAATGATCGTGAATGATATTCGGTTGAAAAATATTCTAGTGGGTGATGTCTGGCTTTGTTCCGGACAGTCCAACATGGAATTGACCGTCGGACGGGTGACTGATAAATTTGCCGAGGAAATAGCAAGGGATGAGAATCCGATGATACGGTATGTGAAGATTCCTTTAGGCAATGATTTGCATGGACCTAAAGACGATTTGCCGGGAACGGACTGGATGTCGCTGACTGAAGAAACCGCTCCTTCCTTTTCTGCTTTGGCTTATTTCTTTGCCAAGGAGATGTATAGGGAAACCCAAGTACCTGTGGGCATTGTTAACTCTAGTTGGGGGGGAAGCTCCGTTGAGGCTTGGATGAGTGAGGAGGCCTTGCAGAAGTTTCCGCGTCAGTTGCACGAGCGTGATTTGTTTAATTCGGACGAGTATCGTGAGTTGTGCAACCGTTCGGGACAGATGATGAACCGTTTTTGGGATGCTGCTTTGTACAAAGGAGACCAAGGACTTCATGACGGGATATGCTGGAATCGTCCGGAACTGGATGATACGGACTGGCAGACGGTAGATACGTTTTCCAAAGAATGGGGCAGGAAGAATGGATATCCGGTGAGTGGCTCTCATTGGTTCCGTCAGAAAGTGAATGTATCAGCGGAACAAGCCGGAAAAGATGCTGTCCTGCGTTTGGGATGCATGGTGGATGCCGATTCGGTATTTGTAAACGGTACCTTCGTAGGTAACACTTTCTATCAGTATCCGCCACGTATTTATCGGGTGCCGGCTTCTTTATTGAAACCCGGTGAGAATCTGGTGACTGTCCGGCTGATTAATTACGGAGGCGCCGCCAGCTTTGTACCCGATAAGCCCTATTGTCTGGTATGGAGGACAGATACAGTCCATTTGTCTAGCCGATGGAAATATCAATTAGGTTGTGAGATGCCTGCACGCACTAACAGTGTCTCTTTTCAGAATATTCCTACCGGTATGTATAACTCCATGATTTCTCCTCTGCGTAATCTGGTCTTTACCGGTGCGTTGTGGTATCAGGGAGAAACGAATACGGGCCGTCCTAATGAATATGAGGAATTGCTGACTGCCATGATTGCCGATTGGCGTGAGAAACTGGCCGATAAAGAACTGCCTTTCTTCATTGTACAGTTGGCCAATTTCATGCAGACACATCCACACCCGGTAGAAAGTAATTGGGCGGCTTTGCGTGAAGCGCAACGGCGAGTGGCGTTGAAAGTCCCGAATGCAGCTTTGGCGGTGGCGATTGATTTGGGCGAGTGGAACGACATTCATCCATTAAACAAAAAAGAACTGGCAAGACGTATCTCCCTGTTGGTGAAAAGAAGGGTGTATGGTGATAAAAAGAGTGTGCACAGTGGGCCTATGTGTACGGGTATGACTGTCAATCATGAAGGAAAGGCTGTTCTTTCTTTCGAAGCCGGGACTGATAAATTATGGGCGGTAGATGAATTGAAGGGATTTGCGATAGCCGGTGCCGATGGGCATTTTCAGTGGGCGGAAGCAGTTGTCGTTAATGGGAATCAGGTGGCGGTATGGCATAAAGATATCCCTCATCCTGTAACGGTACGTTATGGTTGGGATGATAATCCGGTTCATGCGAATTTGAAAAATAGAACCGGACTACCGGCTTCTCCTTTTCAGATTTCATTGGAAGATAAATAATTTAACAGAGATCCGAAAGTGGCAAAGCTTTCTAATAATCTTCGATGGATTTTAAAGGAATGCTTGTTTCTGTCGGATTTTCTATGGCAAAAATACCTATTCCTCCTTTGATGTTATTGGGAAAGATGACAGGTGTTTCCAACAGGTTGCTACTGTCATGGTCGGCATATGCATTGGCGGCTCGTAAATATTGATATTCAGCCGGGGATATGGCATAATATTGTATGATAGCTTTTCCAGTTATCTTTTTAATTTTATATAGTTTATTGTCTAATAGGAAACTATACCAACTGTCTAAAGTCATGGTATATTGGTTGTTGGTAAAGTAAGCATCATTGAATACATTATAATAGTTGTTTATAGTGGGGATGAAATTAATGATAGGATCAGAGTTGTTGGGAGTGCCAGGTTTTCCGTCCATTAATGCAGTGTCATAATATCCGCTACATTCCCATTGGGTGGAGATAGCAGTGGAGTCTTGTAAAGTTTTGCGGTTAGTAAGGTGGTAAGTATATGTTTGTTTTATGTTGACCCGGTAATATTGGGAATGGTTTGTGGTGGGAGTTTGTAATTTTATTTTCCACTTTGTTGCTTGATATATCCAAAGGCTTTCCGAAGTCTCTGATAGAGAATGATTAGATTCAATGGTGTCCGCTTTGATAATTTCAATGGGCTCATATACTGTTGCTTCTGCATTCGCTTTATATTTTCCGTCTTTGGTTTCTACTTCGATACGTACTTGATCACCGGTTTTAAAACGGCTGTTTATCTGGTAAAAATAATTTTGATAGTCTAACGGTGAATCATTGTTAGGACGATAGGTACATTCCGAAATTGTTTCCGATAATACATTATTGATATAAAGGTGAATAATTCCATTTTTTACTACTTGGGGTTCGTGATAGCCGGATAAAGCTAAAAAGATAGCATTGTTCGTTTTGTTTGCGTTTATCAGAGCGTTGACGATGAGCTTTTGAGATTCATCATTAGGCAATATTTCTATATCATTGGTACAGGCGGCCAATAAATGAACAAATGAAAGGAGTAAAAGTGCTTTTTTCATTATTGCTTAAAATTTATAAGTATATGAGAATGAAGGTAAGAAGGGAAGGAGAGTGACTTTTTGTATCACAGGAATCTTTTTTCCTTCCGATTGCTCATCCGTGTAATAATCTATAAATACATGATTGGGATTCAAAGAGTTATAGGCATTCATAATACTGACGTTCCAAATCCGTTCTCCATGTTTTGTCTTTTTGTGAAAGTTGAATCCTAGATTCAACTGATGACTGGCGGGCAGACGGTAGTTATTTCGAGAAGAGCTATATTCAATGGGAAAAACAACCCCGTTGCCTGTATTTCCCATATGTCCCCATCCATAGCTTCCTTCGGGGAGAATGATGGTTGCTTTCTCTTTGGGCAGGGTGGCAGTATTTCCTGAAGCGTAAATCCAAGAAGCGCTCATGTATACTTTTTTGTTGAGGCGCCTGTTTATCGTGATGTTCACGGAGTGGCGTCTGTCGTATTTATAGGGAAAACGTTTCCCTCCATTTACATTTCCTTTACTGAATATACGGTCGGCTTTAGCCAAAGTATAATTTATCCATCCGGTAGTACGTCCGGTTTTCTTTTCCAGCATGAATTCTATGCCGAAATTGCGTCCTTTGCCCATTTCTACTTTCTCTTCCCAATGAATGGAATTACCGACTAGAGTATTACCATCTTTGTATTCCAATACGTTTTTCGTCATTTTGCTATAGCCTTCTACAGAAAACTCCCATCCTTGAATACCTGTATAGTAACCCCCGATAGAAAATTGGCATGCTTGCATCGGGCGGATCTTCTGTGTGACCGGTACCCATAGATCAGTGGGGAGAGAGAGATTGGATGAAGAAAGTAAATGTACATATTGTGTCATGTGGGTATAGGCCGCCTTGAAAGTAAGGTTGGGACTGGTTTTGAAACTAACGGTAATGCGAGGTTCCAAGGAGGCATAAGTGTGCTTTTGTACTTGGAAGAGTGAGAAATGTGCGCCTATATTTGTTTTCCATTGTTCGTTCCATTTGAAATCATCTTCTACATAAAGGGAAATTTCGTGTGAGTGTGTCGCTTCGTTTCCTCCGATGGTGTATGTTTTATCAGGTTGTTCTTGTTCATTCGGAGAGTGCACAAATGTATGTTGGGTTTCGGGGCGGAACGTATGGTAGAGATAGTTTCCTCCGAATTTGATGAAATGGGAGGGGGATGGATGAAAGTCGAAGTCAGATGTTAATCCCCAATCTTCTATACCGGAATAATATTGGCTGTCAAGGTGTTTGTTGGCGGACGTGAAATTGTTTTTTATATTGAATCGGAAACGGTTATAGGATAGGGTGATGTTATGGAACAGACGATTACTGACTATGTGGTTCCAACGTAATGCCCCTAATGTACTTCCCCAAGCCATGACTTGTCTCTCTCTTGTGTCTGTCTCCTTTTCTTCTTCAAAGTAATAAGAAGAAGTATTTGTAAAGCTGGCATGATCTTTGCCATGATAAAAGGAGAAAAACAGGCGGTCACGGTCACTGAATCGATGATTTAGTTTTGTGTTGATATCATATAAGTAGTAACCTCCTTTCGTATCTTTATCCATGAAAGGCTTGATAATTAAATCGGCATAACTGCGTCTGGCAGAAATAATAAATGATGTCCGGTCTTTCCATAGAGGACCCTCAAAGTGCATTCGGGAAGTCAGCAGCCCGATGGTCAGACTGCCGTGATAATTCCTCATATCTCCATCGTTAGTGCGTACATCAATGACGGAGGACAGTCTTCCTCCGTAACGGGCAGGAAAACTGCTTTTATACAAATCGACTTTCTTGACCGATTCTGGGGTAAAGATGGAGAGAATACCTAGTGTATGGTCCACATTATATAAGGGTACACCGTCTAGCAGATAAAGATTCTGATCGGGACTTCCTCCACGTACATACAGGCCACTGGTACCGGTTATACCTCCTTGTATACCGGGCAGAAGCTGGATTGATTTTAATACATCTGCCTCACTCAGTAAAGCAGGGGTATTTTTAATATGTGTCAAAGGTATATTGTTTGCTCCCATACGGCTACTTTGAAAGCCTGTTTCCATTTTATCAGAAAGGACAACGATTTCTTCCAATGTATTATCGTTTTTAAGTTGGACAGTCAGCAGCGTATCTTTACATAAATACAATGCTATTTGTTTTGAACCGTAACCTATATAGGAAAAATTCAGTTCAGTGTTTCCTTCGGGCAGTGTGATACTGAAGAATCCGAATGGATTTGTGATTGTTCCTTGTTTATTTTGCTGGTCATAGATATTGGCACCTATCAGTGTTTCTTTCGATATTTCGTCCAATACATAACCGTTTAGTGTAAAATGTTGTTTTATAGGAAGTGACGTTGTTTTTTTCAATATGATATGGTGTTTGGTAATCTCGAAACTGATGTCTTGTTTAATGAAAGCTGTTTGTAGAATAGTTGTTAATGGGGTTTCTTTCAGATCGAGAGTTATGGGATGTTTGAGTACAACTTCTTCGCCATAAATAAAAGAATACTCTGACAGTTGTTCTATTTTAGCTGTAAACTCCTTTAAACTAGCCTGTTTCAGATAAATATTAAAAGGCATATCCGGAGTTTGTGCTGATATGAATGAATGGGAAAAGACTAGTAACAGCATTAAGTAAAAAAAAGTGATACTGTGTTTCTTATAAAGTGAAGAAATCATTTGTTTTTTAGTTTTCTTGCTTTAGTTCAATAAGATTGGATTGGGGCATGTGATAAGTAAAACCTACGATGGGAGCCAACATTTCTAGAATTTCTTCCAACGTTTCGTTTTGCTTGAAACGTGCATTTAATTTATAATTACGTAACTGTTCGCTTTTTATCTGTATGGTGACATTAAAATGATGGGATAGTTGACGAGCGATTTCTCCCATAGATATGTCATTAAAAGAAAGAATACCTTCACGCCAACTTATTTCGTTCTGTGCATTTGCATTAATGTGCATAGACAATATTCCAGTCGATTTACGATAAATGGCTGTTTCATTGGGCTTTAATATCATTTGTTTACCGTTGGCATTGTTACTGACGGATACACTACCTTCCAGCAGGGTTGTTTCTACTAAAGAATCGGCGGCATAGGCATTGACATTAAAATGCGTGCCTAATACCCTGATGGTAACTCCGTTTGCTTTGACACGAAATGGTTTTTTAGGATTTTTACTGACTTCAAAATAAGCTTCTCCATTCAGCTTTACGATTCGTTCCTTGTTGAAAGTTTCCGGATAGCTCAATTGGGAATGTCGGTTTAGGGTTACTTTAGAGCCATCCGGTAATTGGATGCATTGAGTTTGTATATTGGTGGAAACAATCAGTGTACGTACCGGACGTTGGTAAAAATAAAACATCCAACCGAAACCTATAAGCAGGACGAAACCGGCAGCCACAGCAACTGTATACCGAATGGAAAGTATTTTGTGCTTGCGGTATGCCGGTTGAAGACGTTGTTGCAATATATTATAACTTTTCTCCGCCGAGAATTTTCCCTGCGGTGAATGAGTGGAAGAAGATAATAATTCCAACCATTCGTCCAGTTCTTTGTCTGATTTCGGTGAATTCATGTTATTTTATTTGCTGGACAAAGATACTACTTCTTTTGCAGACGGATAGAAATTTCAGAAATTTTTGCGTCTTTTCCGTCAGGAGTACAGATCAACCGTATGATACGTTGTACGCTTTTTATTTGTTTAGGATAAAGAATGATATCTATTTTTACTGATTTCTTTCCTTTCAAGATGACCGGATGGGCATTTTGAATGTGGAAGCTATTGTTACTTGTAGAACTGCTAATGGTCAGTTTACGGTCTGTGTCTTGTTTTTCGGCAGCTATTATTTTTAAAGTAAGGGTTTCTTCCTCGTTCTTTGTATCATAGGTGTGTGATATGAATTGTTTTTCAAAGCCTATATACTCTTTGGGATAGTTGTCGTTGTTACTACATGCACTTATAAGCAGGGCATAAAAAAATGGTAATACTAAACGTGTATTTGTTCTCATGTCTTTTTAGTTTATTAGTTTCTATTGATAAAGACAGGAGAATCTGGAAAACTCCCTATCGTCTATTTCTAAAATAATTGTTAATTTTTTCTTTGAGTCGGGTTACAGCTTTTTGTAACTGGGCATCTACTGTTTTAGGGCTTATATTAAGTTCTTCGGCAACGGAAGCATAACTTTGTTTTTCTTCGCGGACTTTAATAAAGATTGTTCGGCAACGTTCAGGTAATTCATTCAGTGAGTTCTCATAAATGTTAAATAACTCTTCATTCATCATTTGTTCTTCAGGAGAAAGGTTGGAAGAAGATATTTCCGGCATATTTTCCAGAGGCGAGGCTTCCCTCCTTTGTTCTTTTTCCAAATAGTTCAGAGCGGCATTTCTTATTAATATATAGCTGTACTTATTAAAATCATCGGGAATAAGCTGACTTTTTCGATGATTCCAAAGCGTGGTAAAAACATCTAAAATTACTTCTTGAGCCCATTCATCCCGTTGAAGGTAATAAAAGGCGATACGAAAGAAACGGTCATAATACATATCGTATAAAGACCGGAAAGCCTGTTGGGAATCATGCTTCTGTATTTCTTTGAGTAGTTCAGTTGCCTCCATTGCCGTGTTGGGCATGTTTGTTAATGTTATAATCGGATGCAAAGCTACTAAAATGTAAATAGATGTGCTATTCATTTTAGAACTTTTAGTTTTGATTTATTGTATGAGAGGAACTGAAGCCTTCTTCTTAGTATCTGTCTTGGCAATTTTCTTCTTTCAATTTATATTCTACTTGGTTGGCAATACTGAATATACCTATTCCTCCTTTTATATTATTGGGAATAAGGGGAACTGCATAAATAAAATTTTCGGCATCAAAATCTAATGCAGAGGACATGGCATACAAATATCTATGTTCACTTTCTGAAATACTGTAAAACCGGATACTGATATATCGCTCTGCTTTCTGAGAATCTATATGTATATAGTTGATGTCTTCTTTTAAATCTATCGTCATGTTATATTCCCTGTTTTTAAAATAACAGCTTTTAAAAAGGCCAAAATAATTGTTCCATTTCTGAATAAGCTCGAATCCTTCATCTATAGCATGTCCGGGTTTGCCGTCTGTCAAGGCGGTGTCATAAATATAATTATAGTTATAAGTCGTGTCAATACTGAGAGTGTCCCTGCCGTCATGCCATTTATGAGAATAAAAAATCTGTTTTACTTCAAGACGATAGTATGTATTCTCTGCCTCTATATCGGGTTGTTTTAATTGAATGTTAAGCCGAAGATAATTGTCATATACAGGCTTGCCTCCTACCCAGCTGTTGTAATCTCTTAAACTTATATAGGTTGTATCTACATTTATAATCTGTAAGGGTGCGCTGATGCGTGTTTCCGCTTTTGCTTTATATTTACCATTTTCTGAAGAAGCCTCTATTTTCACTCTATCTCCTGTTTGGAATATGCTTTTTACTGGGTAGTAATTATCTTCCGCAGTGATTGTTTCTGACAGTTTTCCGTTGATATACAGGTGTATGATACCATCGGTGACAGGAGTGGTAGCTGTCCATCCTGTGTAATGCAGATAAATCCGGTTATCGTTATTTTCAGTTTGCATCATGGCATTTACGATCAGTTTTTTAGGTTCATCATCGGGTAAATAACCAATGGTATTGGTACATGCGCTTAAAATAACAAATACACAAAGAAATAAAAAGTATTTTTTCATTGGATTTTAAAATTTATAAGTGTATGAAAATGAAGGAATACATGGCAAGATTGTCATTTTTTTCAATATAGGCTTTCCTGTTTGTGCTTCCCTGCTGATATAGACAAAGTTGGGGTTCATGGCATTGTAGGCATTTAGGATACTGATATTCCATATCCGTTCTCCGTGCCGGGTCTGTTTATGGAAGTTGAATCCTATATTCAATTGGTGGCTTGCAGGCAATCTGTAGTTATTTCGTGAACTAGAATGATCCATATCTCCTTTGTTCAAATTATCCATAATCCAGGAAGGTGGTACATTGGTAGGTGGTAGTTCTGTATGTGTCTTCTCTGTAGGAAGTGTTGCCATGCAACCTGATGCATAAGTCCATGACATATTGAAGTCGATCCGTCGTGTCAATTGATAATTTAGAGTGAGATTCAAGGTATGTCGGCGGTCATATTGGTAAGGGAAATGTTTACCATTATTGATCCCGTCCGTACTGAATTGCCGGTCGGATTTGGATAGGGTGTAATTAATCCATCCAGTAAGGAGCCCTGCAGTTTTTTGTGCCATAAACTCCACTCCGAATGAACGTCCTTTGCCCATTTCTACTTTGTCTTCCCAGTTATGGGAAGAACCTAGAAAACTTTCTCCGTCTTTATATTCTAATACATTATACATATCTTTATAGTATCCTTCTATGGAAAATTCCCAATTCTTGATACCGGTATAGTATACTCCTACAGCATATTGAAAAGATTTCATGGGGCGGATGTGGCGTGTGACGGGCACCCAAAGGTCGGAAGGCATGGCCAGTGATGCAGTAGATAATAATTGGGTACACTGGCTCATCTGTGAAAAAGAACTTTTTAAGATGATATTTGAGGTCGCTTGGAAACTTATGGAAAGACGGGGTTGCAAAGAAAGATAAGTCTGTTTTTGTACATTAAAAAATGAAAAGTGCAATCCGGCATTTATTTTCCAATGTTCGTTCAGAATAAGATCATCTTCGGCATACAAGGAAAAGTCATGAGCATGGATATGAGAATTGTTCAAACTATAATTGTCGTTAGTTTGTGGATATCCATTGTCGGAATTGTGTTGATTTACGGTCTGCACTTCCGGAGCGAACTGATGATATATGTATTTCCCTCCAAATTTGATGTTGTGTGCCGGTAACGGATGATAATCAAAATCCGTACTAATGCTAAGATCACTGATGCCGGAGTGAAACAGATTGTTGGAACCATTGATGATTGTGGAACCATCAGGTTGTTGTATGCTGGAAGTTTCCTCTTGTCTGATATCAAAAACATAACGATTGTATGCCAGCGTAGTATTACTGAATAGTTGGGGTGTGAAAACATGATTCCAGCGTGTGTTCAGTAATATGTTTCCCCAATTGTGAGTTTGCTTGAACTTATCTTCATCTTTGTATTTATAGTAGACGTGGTCTTTTCCTTTATAGAAAGAGATGAAAAGGCGATCTTGTTCACTAAAGCGATGATTTAGCTTGGCGTTGATGTCATACAAACTATAACCGCCCCGTTCGTCCTTTGGCATAACTAGTGGGAGGAAACAGTCAATATAACTGCGTCGTGCTGAGATAATGAAGGAAGTATGATCTTTCCATATAGGTCCTTCAAATTGCAGATGTGAAGTGAGAAGACCGATAGTCAAGCTTCCATGATAGTGCTGCATGTTTCCGTCATTGGTACGGACATCGACAATAGATGAAAGACGTCCGCCGAATCGTGCCGGAAAGCTACTTTTGTATAAATCGACTTTTTTCACGGCTTCCGGAGTGAAGACCGATAACAGGCCCAGTGTATGATCTACATTATATAAAGGTACACCGTCTAATAAATAAAGATTTTGGTCCGGACCTCCTCCGCGTACATATAACCCACTGGTTCCGTTCATTCCGTTTTGTACACCGGGCAGTAGTTGGATGGATTTTAATACGTCTGCCTCACTCATCAATGCCGGTGTGTTTTTTATGTGGGGAATAGGAATACTGCTTGCTCCCATACGACTGCTTTGAATACCCGTTTCGGGTTTGTCGGACAAGATAATGACCTCGTTCAGTTGGTTGTCATTGCGGAGTTGGATGGTCAGCATAGTATCTTTCCATAGGTGCAAAGACACTTGTTTTACTGCATAGCCTATATATGAAAAGTTTAGTTTAGTGCCTCCCTCAGGCAATGTGATGCTAAAGTATCCGAAAGGATTGGTAGTAGTACCCACTCCGTTTTTCTGATCATAAATATTGGCACCTATCAATGTTTCTTTCGATATACTGTCCAATACATACCCGTTCAGGGTAAAAGATTTCTTGCTGGATTGTAGAGCGTATTTTTTTAATATAATGTGATTTTTGTTTATTTTGAAACTGATATTCTGTCCAGCAAAAGCTTTCTGTAAAATCAGGCTTAATGGAGCTTTTCTTAGACTGAGGGTTATAGGATGTTTAAGGATGATTTCCTCTCCATAAATAAAAGAGTAGCCGGAGGCTTTTTCTATTTCAAATATGAATTCTTTCAGATTCGCTTTTTTTAAGTGAATGCTGAAAGAAAGATCTGCTTTTTGGGCCTGTATGAATGTAGTGGAAATCATTAGTAACAGTATCAAGAAAATTCCCTTGATACTGTATTGATTGCAAGTTGAAGAAATCATTTAGTTTTTAGTTTTCTTTTATTATTCAATAATTTATATGCCTTTATTCAGAGTCTGTTATCCTCTTTGTAATATTTGGAGAAAGAGTTTCCAAAATTTGATTTGTGTTATGGTTGCATTCGGAACTCTTTTGTTCCGTTTTCCTGTGTTCTTCAGAATCGTTTTCGCTATTGTAAGCATAAGCTTCCATTAATGCGTAGAAGAATGGAAGAACTATGCGCGTACTTGTTTTCATATCTTTTTAGTTTATTGGTTTATATAAGTAAAGACAGGGAAACTTGAAAATCTCCCTATCGTATTTTATAAAATTATTCATTTATTTTTGGGGGATGCTTTTAAAATAGCATATGTGAATATTCGCTGAAGTATTAGTTACTCCACCCAAAGCATGTCGCTCATGATCCCGTCTGATATAAAAACGCCTTTACGGGTCAGTTTCAGCGTATCGTTTTTTATTTCCAGTGTTCCTTGTTGTAAATATGGAGTGGCCATACGTAGGCAGTATTTGTACAGTTCTTCTCCGTATTGTTTCCCGAGTTTGGGCAGTGGCATTCCCCATTGTGTACGTATGTGGGTAATGACAAAATCATTGTAACGGGTATATAGGTCAAGTTCTTCTACTTCGAATGTGGGATTTCCGCTTGAGATCCCCTCTATATATTTATCTAGTGAAGCTACATTCCATTGGCGTGAAATGCCATTATAGGAATGTGCGGAAGGACCGCAACCTAAATATTGCTTTTCTGTCCAGTAACTGGAATTGTGCCGGGAATGAAGACCTGGCAAACAGAAATTGGATATTTCATAATGCTCGTATCCGGCAGTAGTGAGCTCGTCGATTAGTGTACCGAACAGGGAAACGCTTAAGTCCTCGTCTGCTTCTTCTACTTTATGTTGTTCGCGGAGTTTCCACAGGGGAGTTCCTTCCTCATAAATAAGATGATAAGCGGAAATATGTTCCGGGTGTAAGGAAAGGGCTTGTTTTAAATCTTTTTTCCATGAGGTGAGCGTTTCGCCGGGCAGCCCATACATCAGGTCAATACTGATATTTTGGAAACCTGCCGTGCGGCAGCCTTGGAAGGCACGAATGGCTTGGTCGGCGGTATGTCGTCGTTGGAGTTGTTTTAAAGTCGTTTCCTGGAAAGTTTGAATTCCCATACTTATCCGGTTGAAAGGAAAGGTGCGTAGCATAGAGATATACTCCGATGTTAAGTCATCGGGATTAGCTTCTAAAGTAATTTCGGCATTGGGGGTTACTTTATACACCTTATAAATATGGGAGAAAATAGCTTCGAAATCCTCTTTAGCCAATTGTGAGGGAGTACCGCCACCTAGATAAATCGTTTCTATGGGTTCTCCTTTCAGATAGTTTTTCCGGTCAGTTAGTTCGTGGCACAATGCACGGATGTATGCTGTTTTCTGTTCTTTACGAGTAGTAGAGAAAAAATCACAGTAAATGCAACGCTTTTTGCAGAAGGGTATATGTAGGTAGATGCCTGCCATGATAACTTATTTTGTGGCAAAGTTACAAAAAAATAATGCTAATATAGAATATCTGTCGTAAAACATAGTTTAGTAACACTATCCTTTAAGTTGTTTTTTTTCTCTTTATTTTCTAATTTGCGCTCCACATTTTTAGGAGATATGAAACACATATCCGTTTGTTAATAATTAAACCTTAGATATCATGAAAGTATATCAGACTAACGAAATTAAAAACATTGCACTTCTTGGCAATGATGGCTCAGGTAAAACCACCCTCACAGAGTCTTTGCTCTTTGAGAGTGGTATTATAAAACGTCGTGGCAGAATTACTGCCAAAAACACGGTTAGTGATTATTTTCCGGTAGAGCAAGAATATGGTTATTCAGTGTTCTCTACCGTTTATCATGTAGAGTGGAATGGAAAAAAACTAAATATAATTGACTGTCCGGGCAGTGATGACTTCGTAGGGGCTGCCATAACCGCGCTTAATGTAACCGATACTGCTATTTTGCTACTGAATGGACAATACGGTCCCGAAGTAGGCACTCAGAACCACTTCCGTTATACAGAAAAACTAGGCAAACCAGTTATCTTTTTGGTTAATCAGCTTGATAACGAGAAATGTGACTATGACAATGTACTCGAACAGTTGCGTAGTATTTATGGCTCTAAGGTAGTTCCCGTGCAATATCCTCTTGAAACGGGACCTAATTTTCATGAACTCATTGACGTGCTGTTGATGAAGAAATATTCATGGGGACCAGAAGGAGGTGCTCCTACAATTGAAGAAATTCCTGATTCTGAGAGAGAAAAGGCATTGGAGATGCATAAAGCTTTGGTAGAGGCTGCTGCTGAAAATGATGAGACATTGATGGAAAAATTCTTTGAATCGGAATCATTGACTGAAGATGAAATGCGTGAAGGCATCCGTAAGGGATTGGCTGCACGTGGTATGTTCCCTGTTTTCTGTGTATGTGCAGGTAAAGATATGGGTGTCCGTCGTCTGATGGAATTTTTAGGTAATGTTGTTCCATTCGTATCAGATATGCCTGTAGTTCATAATACTCGTGGTGTGCCTGTGCCTCCCGATGCTAATGGACCTACTTCTCTTTATTTCTTCAAGACTGCCGTTGAACCCCATATCGGTGGTGTGCAGTATTTTAAAGTGATGAGTGGAAAGGTACACGAAGGTGATGATTTAACTAATGCTGATCGTGGCTCTAAAGAGCGTATGGCACAGCTTTTTGTTTGTGCCGGAGCTAATCGTATTCCGGTGCCGGAGCTGGTAGCCGGAGATATTGGTTGTACTGTGAAATTGAAAGATGTAAAGACTGGAAATACCTTGAACGGCAAAGACTGTGAAAACCGGTTTAATTTCATTAAATATCCTAATGCTAAATACTCGCGCGCCATCAAGCCTGTAAATGAGGCTGATGTAGAGAAGATGATGGTTATATTGAACCGTATGCGTGAGGAAGATCCTACTTGGGAGGTAGAGCAATCCAAAGAATTGAAACAGACTATTGTGCATGGACAAGGTGAGTTCCATCTCCGTACCTTGAAGTGGCGTTTGGAGAATAACGAAAAATTGCAGATTAAGTTTGAGGAGCCTAAGATTCCTTATCGTGAAACAATCACTAAAGCAGCTCGTGCCGATTATCGTCACAAGAAACAATCAGGTGGTGCAGGGCAATTTGGTGAGGTTCATCTCATTGTTGAACCTTATTATGAAGGAATGCCTGTACCCGAAACGTATAAGTTTAACGGTCAGGAATTCAAGATAAATGTGAAGGGGACTGAGGAAATACCTTTGGAATGGGGTGGTAAATTAGTCTTTATTAACAGTATTGTGGGGGGATCTATTGATGCTCGTTTTATGCCTGCTATCTTGAAAGGGATTATGAGCCGGATGGAGCAGGGTCCGTTGACTGGTTCATATGCGCGTGATGTACGAGTGATTGTTTATGATGGTAAGATGCATCCGGTAGACTCAAATGAAATCTCCTTTATGCTTGCAGGACGTAATGCATTCAGTGAGGCATTTAAGAATGCTGGGCCTAAGATTCTAGAGCCAATTTATGATGTGGAAGTTTTCGTTCCTAGCGACAAAATGGGTGATGTAATGAGTGATTTGCAAGGTCGTCGTGGTATGATTATGGGTATGAGCAGTGAAAGTGGATATGAAAAACTGGTTGCGAAAGTACCTCTGAAAGAAATGTCTTCTTATTCCACTTCTTTGAGTTCCTTGACAGGTGGGCGCGCTTCGTTTATTATGAAGTTTGCCAGCTATGAATTGGTTCCGACGGATGTACAAGAAAAATTAATGAAGGAATTTGAAGCTAAAGAAAATAAAGATGATTGATAAAGTGTAAGATTTCATACTTAGAGGAGACGTATTTCGTTAAAAATACGTCTCTTTTTATTTAAGATAACTTAAACTTTTAGGTTTGTTATTTGGTTTTGAACTTAATTTTTTATTATTTTTGCAAACCAACTGGCGTAAATTTTGTTATAATAGTCAGAATCTTAGCTTAAATGACTTTTTCGGTTAATTATAGAGAATAGCCGTTTAAATTTGGTTAATCTATTATGTAATGAGATTTAGCGCTTTTAATTTTGCTGACATGAAAAAGTCTACTATTTGGGTATTAGGTATTGTAATGGGACTATCATTTCTTAGTTTATTGTATTTGCAGGTAAGCTATATTGAAGAAATGGTGAAAATGCGCAAAGGACAATTTGATGAGTCTGTTCAGCGCAGTTTAGTCCAAGCGTGTCGAAATATTGAGTTGGTGGAAACTAAAAAGTACCTTGAGGATGATGCGATTGCTACAGAAAAAGCAGCACAGTTATCCAGGGAGCAGTCCGAAGAAAAAAAGGGGGAGGGAAGTGGTAATGTGGTAGCGCATACACATGAGTACTCCATAACTTCCGATGGATTGAACGGTTACTCTACTTTTGAATTGAAGATGAGGTTCAGTGCGAATCGTCCTTCTAATATTCCTAAAGCGATTATTTCGACTGGTAAGAATATTCCTCAGACTTCAAGAGCCTTGCAGGAAATAATTAAAGACAGATATGTGTACCAACGTGCATTGTTGGACGAAGTGGTCTATAACATTTTGTATACAGCTAGTGACAAACCCTTGAACAAAAGAATCAACTTTAAACAGTTGGACTTGTTTTTAAAGACAGAATTGCTGAATAATGGCATTGATATTCCTTACCATTTTACGGTGACAGACCGTGACGGGACGGAAGTTTACCATTGCCCTGATTATACCAAAGAGGGTAGTGAGAATACATATCCGCAGGTTTTATTTAAAAATGATCCTCCGGCTCGTATGGCAACAGTAAATATTCACTTCCCTACATTGAACAGTTACATATTCAGTTCTGTTAAATTTATGATCCCGTCACTGATCTTCACATTTGTATTGCTTGTGACGTTCATTTTTACTATCTATATCATCTTCCGTCAGAAGAAGTTGACCGAGATAAAGAATGATTTCATAAATAATATGACACATGAATTCAAGACACCTATCTCTACCATATCGTTGGCAGCTCAGATGTTGAAAGATCCGGCAGTGGGAAAATCTCCTGCTATGTTCCAGCATATATCCGGAGTGATAAATGATGAAACCAAGCGTTTGCGTTTTCAAGTGGAAAAGGTGTTGCAGATGTCTATGTTCGAAAAGCAAAAAGCGACGCTGAAGATGAAAGAGGTGAATGCAAATGATTTGATAGCCGGTGTTGTCAATACTTTCACGTTGAAGGTAGAGAAATACAATGGTAAAATCACTTCGAATTTGGATGCGGTAAATCCGGATATATTTGTAGACGAGATGCATTTTACAAATGTTATTTTTAATTTGCTGGACAATGCAGTGAAATATAAAAAACAGGAAGGCGAATTGTTGTTGAATATACGTACTTGGAATGAATCGGGTAAGCTTTATATCTCTATCCAGGATAATGGAATAGGTATTAAGAAAGAAAACCTGAAGAAGATATTCGATAAATTCTATCGTGTGCATACTGGTAACCTGCACGATGTGAAAGGCTTTGGTTTGGGACTGGCTTATGTGAAAAAAATAATTCAAGATCACAAAGGGACTATACGTGCCGAGAGTGAATTGAATGTAGGAACTAAATTTATAATTGTATTACCTTTATTAAAAAATGAATAATATGGACGAGAAATTGCGTATCTTGTTATGCGAAGATGATGAGAATCTTGGCATGCTATTGAGAGAATATTTGCAGGCAAAAGGCTACTCGGCCGAACTTTGCCCGGATGGTGAGGCTGGCTACAAGGCTTTCCTTAAGAACAAATACGACTTATGTGTATTGGATGTGATGATGCCGAAGAAAGACGGGTTTACTTTAGCACAGGAAATTCGCCAGGCTAATGCTGAAATTCCTATTATCTTCTTGACTGCTAAAACTTTGAAAGAGGATATATTGGAAGGCTTCAAGATTGGTGCGGATGATTATATTACTAAACCGTTCAGTATGGAAGAGTTGACTTTCCGTATCGAGGCTATTTTGCGTCGTGTACGTGGTAAGAGAAACAAGGAAAGCAATATCTACAAGATTGGTCGTTTTACTTTTGATACTCAGAAACAAATTCTGGCTATCGATGGAAAACAGACTAAACTGACTACGAAAGAATCCGAATTATTGGGCTTGCTTTGTGCTCATGCTAATGAGATTCTGCAGCGTGATTTCGCATTGAAAACTATTTGGATTGATGATAATTATTTCAATGCACGAAGCATGGATGTGTATATTACTAAGTTGCGTAAACATTTGAAAGAAGATGATTCTATCGAGATTATCAATATCCACGGGAAGGGGTATAAACTGATTACTCCCGAAGTAGAATAAGAGGATATCTGATATTTAGTAGTAACATTTAGTTGCAAGTAGATGAAAAAATCAGCTCGTTCTTGAGAACGAGCTGATTTTTTGTGTAGAAATTATTGTTTAAAGTAGGTTGTAAAATTCATGTTATATTTCCGTTAAAAGCTTCATGTCTTTATAAATAGCTTATTGTCAGATGATTAAGGTGAAGAATTCGTAGCTGGAAAGCTTCAGCTGTAAAAAATCCGTAAGCAAGACAGGGGAGTATGATCCGTAGTCAGAAAGAGTTAGTATTATGACTGTTTATGTTTGTGTCGGTTGAAAGATTACTAATGTTACAGTTGAAAGATGTATAATCTAACAGGCATTACATATATAAAGATTAGAAGAAAAGGACTTTTCTTTTCGGCAATCTGGAATAAAGTGAGTAAAGTCGATAAAATAAAAAAGTCCGGAGTTCTACCCGGACTTTTTTATTTTTGTTCTCTTATACTTTAATCAACAATGCGTTTGTTTAATACAATATAAACGATTAAACCTATAACGATAAGGGCGGCACTTCCACCTAAAACACCGTTGTCGTTAATTGCTGCACTTCCGGTGAAGAAAACACCGACTAAAATAGCGGCGCCGATGATCATCAGTATCAGACCTAAATTCTTAAGTAAGCTTTTCATGTGTGTATTTTATTAATAGATTATATTTATTCTTGTGTACAAATTAAAGCATAATTCTCTTATCATGGAAATTATTTTAGGAAAAAAAGATGAAAACCTTGAAAAACTTTAGTCTTTGATGTTGGTGAATACCTTTCTTAATACATCTTGGCTGACTTTCAGTTCTTCCAATGTTAATCCTTGTAGTGCTTCTTTCAATGTCTTGTTTGCGATGAAACGTGCTTTACCTTCTAATTCTCTGCCGGTTTTGGTCAAATGAATTAAATTGGTGCGTCGATCTCTTTTGTCGGCGATGCGTACCACCAGATGCTGGCGTTCCATATTGTCTATTAAGCGGGTCATGCTGGGTTTGTCTTTAAAAGTGGCATTACATAGTTCTTGCTGTGTGACACCATCTTTTTCCCATAGAAAAAGAAGGACTGTCCACTGTTCAGGGGTAATTTCTACACCATTTTGGCGAAAATTCCGGCTTAGTTTCCGGTTGATGGCTGCAGATACTTTGCCATTTAATATGGCAAATATTAATTGGATATCAAAACTAAATTGTTCTATCATGGAATTATTGTTTAAACAACTTTGCAAATATACAATTCTTGGCGGATATAACTTATCTTTTACAGATAAAAAATATAAAAAGGAAGATTAATTGTAAAATGAAACTATATTTTTTGAAGAAAATTGTGATAACTCTTTGTAGATTAAGATAAAATATCTACTTTTGCACTCGCATTTGAAATTTAATTTAATAATTTAATAAACGTAGTATGAATCAATACGAAACCGTTTTCATTTTAACTCCCGTTTTATCTGACGTTCAGATGAAGGAAGCGGTAGAGAAATTCAAAGGTATTCTGACTGCAGAAGGTGCAGAGATTATCAATGAGGAAAACTGGGGCTTGAAAAAGCTGGCTTACCCCATCCAAAAAAAGTCAACTGGTTTCTATCAGTTGATAGAGTTCAAAGCAGAACCGCAGGTTATTAAAAAATTGGAAATTAACTTCCGTCGTGACGAACGTGTTATCCGTTTCTTAACTTTTAAGATGGATAAATACGCTGCTGAATATGCTGCTAAGAGAAGAAATGTTAAATCAACTAAAAAGGAGGATTAATCATGGCACAGCAACAATCAGAAATCAGATATTTAACTCCGCCCTCAGTAGACG